>Ga0180897_115_pt1 | contig 262139 bp, 249 predicted proteins | sample Deesub1362A_J573_FD_124282 | JGI IMG/M metagenome (GOLD analysis project Ga0180897, IMG submission 124282) | Nitrospirae bacterium JdFR-86
AAAAAGGGCGCCCCATGAAAATTTCTATACGGCTTACTCGGTCTGCCTCCGGTAAAATTTTTTAAACTCAACCCTTCGGGTTTCAGACACAAAAAATTTTTAACCCTCCGGCATCCCTTGTAAGCCTGAAATTTTCAGAGGGGATTATTCCTTATATTTCAAAAACCCGTTGGAAACTTTCCCGGGCACCCTTCTTTGGTTACTTTCTTAGGCGGGCAAAAAGTAGCATGTGCTTATTCCTTGACACGGATGGTCTTTGCAGGTAGAATCCAAGTAATTTAACTTAATTAGCAGAGACATAAGGAGGGACTTATGAGAGTTTTAGGATTTATTGCAGGGTTTTTACTTTTGCTTTCAGTCCCTGTGACATCATATGCAATAGGTCTGGAGGTAGCCGTCGGCGGCTGGCAGCAGGAGCCCTCAGGAGACATCTCTTACAAGCTTGTCAGTACGACCGACACACTTGACCTTGAAAAAGACCTTAAATACGACAAGGAAACACAGGTGTTCGGCAGGCTCAAGATAGACATGCCGGGTATTATCCCGAATATCTATCTTATGGCGACACCGATGGAATTCGACGGCACAGGCAAAAAGGATGTGAGCTTCAAATTCGGTGACAAGACGTTTACACAGAATGTTGATTTCTACTCAAAGGTAACCCTTGACCATTATGACATAGCTCTTTACTACGGTCTGCCTTTTATCGAGACCGCGACAACAGGTAAGCTCAATATAGAATTAGGTCTTAACGCAAGGATTATAGACTTTGAAGCGACAGTAAGGCAGGATGCAACCGGACTTAGCGAGACCAAGAGCATTACCCTTGCTGTGCCGATGGTGTATGTCGGTGTGCAGCTAAGACCTATGGATTCACTTACAATCGAAGGCGAGGCAAGGGGCATAGCTTACAGCGGAAATCATTACTATGATTTCATAGGCAGGGTGAAGATATATCCTATGGGTCCTTTATTCATAGCAGCCGGCTGGAGAGCAGAAGATATAAAGATAGATGAAGAGGACGTTAAAGCGGACGTAGACTTCAGCGGTCCGTTCATAGAGGCAGGGATTCAGTTTTAAAAAAGGGCTCTGCTCCAAACCCTGTTCTTTTCTTGCTCGCCCAGAATAGTAGCGCAAAAAGTGCGCCTGTGAAAATTGGTCTTGAATTCGGCTGTATCAATAATAAGAACTCCTGTTGCAAAAAATATACAGAATACTTTAACGAGAAAAGAGAACATGTGCGATTTTGCGTTTAAATTCAAGCCCTTTCAAAATATGTGGGTTTTAATATAGTTGGCTTCTTTTTTGCATGCATACTCCAGAAGAGAAAAGGCTTGACAAAAATAGCGCAGAATGATATAAATTCAAGCAATTATTTTTTCAGGGGCAATAGTATTGTTATATGGAACTTCCATAGGAAGTAAAGCTTTACAAGGGGAGGTGATAAAGGAGCAGCAAAAAAAAACGATTGATTACCGGACACGCCGGTAACGGAAAGTCCGCCTTTGGCGGATGAAATTATGTCAGGTTGGCACATCGCCAGCCGCTAACTCAGGAAAAGGAGGGTTAGAAATTGAAGAAATATTTAGCAATAGTCTTTAGCATTCTGTTCGTCCTTGGTCTTGCCGGTACTGCATTTGCAATACATGCCCAGATTCCTTCAGAGACACAGGCAGTCGTAGCAAAAGGGACGACACAGGTAACACTTGGCGGAAGCATCAGGATAAGAGGCGAGTACAGGAACAACACTTCTGATTTCGATGATAATCTGCCTGACAACAAGGCAACATATGACCAGAGGGTAAGGTTAAGCCTCGATGCAAAGGTAAGCGACAATGTATCAGGCTTTGTGATGGTTGAGTCAGGAGATAGCAACACGGCTGATACCTGGACATGGGGCGAGCCTAATGATGGTGCAGCTGGCGTCTATGGCTATGGTAATGCCAAGAGCGGTGATCTCAGAATCCTTCAGGCATGGGTTCTTTACAAAGGCGAGAACGTCGGACTGAAAGTCGGTCACATGCCTCTGGCACTTGGTAACAAGCTCTTCTTTGACCACAGGAAGTTCGGCGATGACGCCATCGTCCTCTTCAAAGACATTGACAACGTTCATCTTGCACTCCTGACTGCAAAATTTAAGGAAGAGTTAGCAACTGCGGCTGATGATGCAAACGCATATGTTGCATTAGCCGTTTACAAAGGCGACGGCTTCACCATAAGCGGTGACATTACATGGGTGAATGACAATGATTTCCTTGATGATCCTGATAATGATAGTGCACGGGAAGAAGCTGACCTCTACAACATCGGTTTAAGGGGCGATTTCACTGTAGGTTCAATCGCTATAAAGGCTGACATTGAGCTCCAGTCTGGTGACACAACCGGAGGCATTGCCTCTCTGGGATGCACTGGTAACTGCGACTTTGGCGGAACTGCTTTCTTGCTTGCTGCCAGCACAAAGGTCAACGATGTAAATCTCGGTCTTGAGTTCGGTATGGGTTCAGGCGATGACAATGCCGCTGACGGCGATATAGACCTCTTCGTGACCAGCTTGAGCAGTGGTGTTCCTTATGTGGCATTCGTATATGGCACAAGGACTTCACATGCATCAGGCTTCAGCAATGCTGGTATTTCCAACACCACTTATGTAAAGGCATCAGCAAGCACAGCCCTTACCGATGCAGCTTCTCTGAAGGCTGACCTCATCTTACTGAGGGCAACCGAGGATAACGCTGCCGGTGAGGATGAGATCGGAACAGAGATTGATGCAAAACTTACATACAACCTCGCAAAGAACCTGAAGTACTGGGTAGAGGGCGGCTACCTCTTTGCAGGCGATTACTATGGAACAAATGCAGACGATGCCTATGCAATCAGGCACGGTCTCGAGCTGACATTCTAAGGACAGCCTGCAATAAAGGCGCAAACAAAAGGCGGTCGATAAAGCGACCGCCTTTTTTATTTGCAATCGATTAGACTTGAACCCTTCTATCATTAAAAGTTACACTTCTTTATCATGGAACTGTTTGAAAACGACGCTGCAATCCCGGCTAAAAAAGGGACTGTGTCCCCTGAGAAAGGGACCATGTCCCCGCTTGCATACAGGATGTGTCCTGAAACTCTTGATGAATATGTAGGGCAGGAGCATATCCTTGGTGAAGGCAAGCTCTTAAGAAGGGCGATAGAGGCGGACAGGGTGTCCTCGATAATACTTTATGGTCCGCCGGGCACAGGAAAGACCGCACTTGCAAGGGTTATCGCAAAAAAGACAAAGGCATCTTTTAACTGGCTTAATGCAGCAACCACAGGACTTGAAGACCTGAGAAAGGTTATAAAGCAGGCAAGAGCAGATGCCTTAAAAGGCATAAAGACCATACTCTTTCTGGATGAAATCCACAGGTTTAACAAACTCCAGCAGGACGCACTTCTTCCTGATGTTGAAGAAGGCAATATTATTCTGATAGCCGCTACTGTTGAAAACCCGTTCTTTTATGTAAACTCTGCATTGATTTCAAGAAGCCAGATATTCGAACTCAAGCCTCTTACAAAAGAACATCTGCTTACGATACTTAAGCGTGCGCTTGAAGACAAAGAAAAAGGGCTCGGCAAACTCAATCTCTCTGTTACGGATGATGCACTTGAGCACCTTGCAGTCATGGCAGACGGTGATGCAAGAAGGGCGCTTTCCGCACTTGAGATTGCTGCACTTACCACACCGCCTGACAGGCAAGGGAAGATAGTTATAACAAAAGGCATTGCAGAGGAGTCAATACAGAAGAAAGCAGTGGTCTATGACAAAAAAGGCGACCAGCACTACGATACGATTTCTGCATTCATAAAGAGCATGAGGGGAGGAGACCCGGACGCCACTGTTTATTATCTTGCAAAGATGCTTTATGCAGGCGAAGACCCAAGGTTTATCGCAAGGCGCATAGTAATCTGCGCCTCAGAGGATGTAGGGAATAAAGACCCGATGGCACTTGTTGTGGCTACATCTGCATTAAGGGCAGTGGAGTTTGTAGGAATGCCTGAGGCACGCATCCCTCTTGCTCAGGCGGCAATCTATGTAGCCACTGCACCAAAAAGCAATGCCTCATACATGGCGATTGAAAAAGCTTTAAAAGATATAGAGGAAGAAGAGACAATGGAAGTGCCTGAACATCTGAAGGATAGTCATTACCGTGGTGCTGAAAAATTAGGCAGAGGCAAAGGCTACATATACCCGCACGACTACCCCGAAGGAACTGTAAAACAGGAGTATATTAAAAAGAAAAAGAAATATTATAAAGGGGAGAGGTAGCAACTGAATTAATTCCAACTCGGTCGAAGCGACCTCAAACACGAATTAATTCTTAACGCTTTAACCTCCTTTGGGGTATAATGTGTTGGATTTGTTTAGGATTCAAGATATGGAAACTGTGAATTACTGTATAAAAAAAATATACTTTTTTTCATGCTGGCAAGGCTGGCTTTTAAAACATGTTGAATTTTAAAGGAAAATTTTTGTGGCATATGTCTTGCTACAGGTAGGGAGTGAAAGGGAGGTAGTTATATGGAAAAGGGAAAAAGGATACTGGTACTGGATGACGACCCTGTTGTGGGTCTAAGCTGCAAGCGGATACTCGGTGCCGAAGGCTATGTCGTATCAGCGGTAGCCAAAGGGGAAGATGCGATTAAGAGACTTTCAAACGAAGAGATTGATTTACTTATCTCAGACATAAGGCTGCCTGACATATACGGCATAGAGGTGCTGAGAGAGGCAAGGCAGATACAACCCAAGACTGATGTCGTTATCATTACGGGTTACCCCACGCTGGAGGATGCAAAAGAAGCGATTCGGCTGGGTGCATTCGAGTATCTGGAGAAGCCTTTTACTCCTGAGTTTATGATAAACGTAGCGAACAGGGTTTTCGACAAGAGAGGATGGATACTGAGAAAGGCGTTTATAGACCAGTTCAAGCAGTACATAACTCCAATGTCAGAGCTGGATGAAAAGACCATATTCTACAAGGAAGGGACATGGGCAAGACCTCTAAGAGACGGCAGATGGGAGATAGGCTTTGATGTAAGGCACTGGTTCCTTGGAGGACAGTTGCTTTATGTGGATATAATTGATGCACCTACGATAACTTCGGGTCAGTCTTTTGCAAGGCTTCTCAGTGGAGACGGCAGAATACAGGAGTTGAAATCACCGATGACCGGAGTGGTGGATGAAAAGAACGAAAAGGTGAACGAAACGGTATGCTCGCTGGCAACGGAATGTCTTTCCGAAGGCTGGCTGATGTGGCTTCTGAGGGTAAAGCCTGTTTCTTCAGCTGAGTGATATTAAAAAAACAGACAGTTGTGCGAGGTGGCGTGTTATACTAACTACCGTGAGGATGAAGGTTGTATGGTGGGGGCTGATATCAGGGAAGGGTATTTTTTGCTGAAGGGTGGAGAGTTTGCAGAGGCTGGTGCTGCTTCACGCGAGTTGAGGTCGGTTCTTTCGAGGCTTGGAGTGCCGCAGGATGTAATAAGGCGTGCGGCAATTTGTGCGTTTGAAGCAGAGATGAATGTGATAATCCATGCGGTTGCAGGCTCCCTGCATTATGTCGTTGATGACGACAAGATTACGATTACGGTTACGGATATGGGACCCGGCATAGAAGACATAGACCTGGCAATGCAGGAAGGATACTCTACTGCACCTCAGTGGGCTGTGGAAATGGGCTGGGGTAGTGGTCTGGGGCTGCCTAATATAAAGAAGAATTCCGACAGTTTGAAGATAGACTCCGTTGTAGGAGAAGGAACAACGCTTGAAATACTTGTCCGTATTGACGGCGGACAGAACACGGAGGCATCCTCTGGCAAGGACAATAATGAAAGTCAGGGACATCGCTGAAATAGAAGGCGTACATCTTTTAGTAGACGGTGACCTTGATGCAGAGGTGACAGGTTGTTATGTGAGTGATCTTCTATCGGCTGTCCTTGCCAACAGCAGGGAAGGAGACCTGTGGATAACGCATCAGACGCATCCAAATGTTGTTGCCGTGGCTTCTGTAAGAGACCTTTCAGGAGTGATTATAACTGGAGAGAGAGATGTTGAGCCCGAAACCATAAATAAGGCAAAGGCTGAAAATGTTACCCTTATGAATTGCAGTCTTTCAAAGTTTGAGATAGTCGGAAGGGTTTACAACCTGTTTAAGTCTAGGGGAAAGATATGACGGTGTGTCTGTCCGAAACAGTAGAAGCAGGCTGTCCGGTGTATGAGCATGAAAAGGTTTATTGCAGACCTTCATATACATACGTGTCTTTCTCCGTGTGCTGAGCTGGATATGACTCCAAGGCGAATAATAGACAAGGCGGTTGAAAAAGGTCTGGATATGATAGCCGTATCCGACCATAATTCTGCTGAAAACGTGGGTGTTGCTGTAAAGATTGCTTCGGACAAGGGTATAACTCTTCTGCCGGCGATAGAGATTACTTCCTCTGAGGAAGCGCATATACTCGCTCTGTTTGAGACCGTTGACAAGGCGCTGAAGATGCAGGAGGTAGTCTACGAGAGTCTTGCTGAGGATGTCCGGAGCAAAAGGTTATGGGGTCATCAGGTGGTGGTTAATGAAAAAGACGAGGTGCTCGGTTTTAATCACAGGCTTCTTATGGGGGCAACAAGGCTTAGTGCAAAAGCAGTAGTGGATGAAGTGCATGCGCTTGGAGGTCTGGCGATTGCAAGTCATGTAGACAGAGAAGCCTTCAGTCTTATATCCCAGCTCGGTTTCATACCAGAGGATGTGAGTATTGATGCACTTGAAGTAACCCGTCCGTCAAGTGCAGGTGAGATACTTAAACAGTATTTTGATATGCCGTGGGTGTGTTCTTCTGATGCACATCAGCTTGATGATGTGGGCAGGAGAACTACATCGTTTTTTTTAAAAGAGGCTTCATTTGATGAAGTGGTCATGGCGCTGAAAGGTATCAAAGGACGTGAGGTGCAGTGCAATTGAATGCAGGATATATCACTACATATTCTTGATATAGCGGAAAACTCTATAGATGCAGGTGCTACAAGAATAGAGATTAAGATAAAAGAAGATTTAAAAAATGACAGGTTTATTTTAATAATAAAGGATAACGGAAAAGGGATGGAGGTCGGAAAAAAGACAAAAGACCCATATTTTACCTGCAAGACAGGCAAGAAGTTTGGACTGGGCATTCCTTTTCTTGCACAGGCAGCTGAGGAGTGTAACGGACGGTTCTCCCTTAGTTCTGAAAAAGGCAAGGGCACAACCGTGGTTGCCGAGTTTCAGCGAAGCCACATAGACCTTAAGCCGCTTGGCGACATGGGTGCAACAATGACAACACTGATATGCGGACATCCTGAAATAGATTATCTGTTTCTTTATGAAAAAAACGGGCAGAGTTTCAGTTTTGACACAAAGGAACTAAAGCAGGAGCTGGACGGTGTGCCGGTAAATCTACCGGAGGTGCTTAAGTTTATAAAAGAAGAAATCAATGAAGGACTGAGGAGGATAAAGGGATGAAAGGTAATGTCCTTGTTGTTGATGATGAACAGATAGTACTTACAAGTTGCGAGAGGATTCTTGAGCCAGAGGGGTATGATGTAGATACTGCCATCTCTGCAAAAGCTGCTCTCGCAATGCTTCAGGAAAAACCCTATGACCTTGTTATCACAGACATCAAGATGCCTGAGATGGACGGTCTGGAGTTTATCAGGCAGATAAGGGCGAAAGACCCTGATATGAATGTCGTTCTGATTACAGGTTATCCCTCGCAGGAAAGCATTAAAGAAGCCCTGAGCTTAAGAATAATAGATTATCTGCCCAAACCGTTTTCTCCTGCGCTTCTTACCGAGGTAACCCACAAGGCAGTGGAGTTCAAAAAGAAGGGTGTTTCTCCAGAGCCTGCAGTCGAGGACTATACAGAGGAAGTAGCAGCAAAGCTCGATGAGATTATAAATCGTTACAAGGACAAGCCCGGCAGTCTTATACCTGTGCTTCAGGAGGCGCAGGAACTCGTTGGTTATCTGCCGCCGGTTGTTCAAAGGCACATTGCACGGGGACTTAACCTTTCTGTAAGTGAAGTTCATGGTGTGGTTTCATTCTATTCGTTCTTTACGATGAAGCCTAAGGGCAAGCACAACATCAGGGTGTGTCTTGGAACTGCGTGCTATGTTAAGAGGGCAGAGGAAATACTCCAGAAGCTCAAGGAGATACTTAAGATAGATATAGGTGAGGTTACGCCTGACAGGACGTTTTCGCTTGAGAGTGTCCGTTGTCTTGGAGCTTGTGGTCTTGCGCCTGTGGTCGTTGTGGACAAGGACACCTATGGCGCTGTAAATCCAGTAAAGACTGCCGAGATCCTCGAAAACTACAACGGCAAGAAGAAGGAGGGTTAAATGCCAAGGCTGACAGTAGATGATTTAAAGAAGATAAAGGAACAATATAAGTCTACTCTTACTCTCAGGGAAGGCGGTTACAGGGCAAAGATAACCGTGCACATGGGCACCTGCGGAATTGCAGCAGGTGCAAGGGATGTAATGGATGCACTGCTTGATGAAATGGCAGCAAGTGATACAAAGGATGTTATCGTTACCACCTCAGGATGTGCAGGGCTTTGCAGCCGTGAGCCGATGGCTACTGTCGAGATAATCAACGAAGCACCGGTTAAGTATTGTTATCTCGACCCTGAGAAAATCAAAAAGATATTTAAAGAGCATGTACAGGGAGGCAAGGTAGTCGAGGAGTATGCACTGGTTGTGGGAAGCGAAACGTCTTATTAAGAGAAATTAAATAATTTGTAATAAATGGAGGAAGGCTGACTATGGAGAAATACCGTGCAAATTTGATGGTATGCGGCGGCACAGGCTGTATAGCAGGCGGGGGACTTAAGATAAAGGATGCACTGGTTGAGGAGATTAAAAAGAGAGGGCTGGAAAACGAAGTCAATGTAGTGCTTACCGGCTGTAACGGCTTTTGCGCAGAAGGACCTATAATGACCGTTTATCCCGACGGCGTATTCTACGAAAAGCTCAAGGTGGAGGACATCCCCCTGCTCGTTGAAGAGCACCTGCTTAAAGGCAGGCCTGTCGAGAAACTGATGTATAAAGAGCCGGAGAAGAAGCATGCAGTGCCTGTGATGAAGGACATACCGTTCTTCAGCCTTCAGGTTTTAAGGGCATTGAGAAACAAGGGTATGATAGACCCTGAAAAGATAGAGGAGTATATAGCAAGGGACGGCTATCAGGCAGCAGCAAAGGCATTGACCGAGATGACGCCTGAGGAGATAATCAGCACGGTAAAGGCGTCAGGGCTTCGTGGAAGAGGCGGTGCAGGCTTCCTTACCGGACTTAAATGGGAGTTCTGTTCAAAGGTTACTGCTGACCAGAAATACATACTGTGTAACGGAGACGAGGGAGACCCTGGTGCGTTCATGGACAGAAGCATAATGGAGGCAGACCCGCATGTGGTTCTTGAAGGCATGATAATAGCGGCAAAAGCCATTGGCGCATCAAAAGGCTATATATATGTGAGGGCGGAGTATCCGCTTGCAGTAAGAAGGCTTCAGCTTGCCATAGACCAGGCAAAGGAATACGGACTGCTCGGTGAAGACATCCTGGGCACAGGGTTTAACTTGGACATAGAGATATATCAGGGTGCAGGCGCTTTCGTCTGCGGAGAGGAGACCGCTCTTATGCGTTCCCTCGAAGGAAAGCGTGGAATGCCGATACCAAGACCTCCGTTCCCTGTGCATAAAGGACTCTGGGCAAAGCCTTCGGTGCTTAACAATGTCGAGACGTTTGCAAACATCCCGCCGATAATCCTCCACGGTGCGGACTGGTACAGAAGCCTCGGCACGGAAAAGTCCACAGGCACAAAGGTCTTTGCGCTTACAGGTGCGGTAAACAACATCGGTCTTATAGAAGTGCCGATGGGTATTCCTCTTAGAAAGATAATCTTTGACATAGGCGGTGGAATAAAGAAAGGCAGGAAGTTTAAGGCAGTTCAGCTTGGAGGTCCTTCAGGCGGATGTATTCCTGAAGAGTTGCTCGACACACCGGTTACATATGAAGACATAGTCAAGACCGGTGCGATTGTCGGCTCAGGCGGAATGGTTGTTATGGATGACCTGAACTGCATGGTCTCTGTTGCCAAGTTCTTCCTTGAGTTTACAGCTGATGAGTCCTGCGGGAAGTGCCCGCCGTGCAGAATCGGCACGAGGGTGATGCTCGATATGCTTACGGATATTACAGAGGGACGGGGCAAGCCCGGTGATGTAGAGCTTCTTCAGGACTTGGCACAGGACATTATAAACACATCTCTTTGCGGTCTCGGGCAGACCGCACCGAACCCTGTGCTTACCACTATCAAGTATTTTGCCGATGAGTATGAATCTCATATAAAGGACGGCTGGTGCAAGGCAGGGGTTTGCAGAGACCTTGTCACCTTCTACATAGATGCAGAGACGTGTAAAGGCTGTGGTGCATGCATGAGGGTTTGTCCTGCAGGAGCGATTACAGGCGAGAAGAAGAAACCGCATCACATCAATCAGGAGCTTTGCATAAAGTGTCGTTCATGTTTTGAAAGATGCAAGTTTGACTCTGTAAAGACAGGTCCAGCGAGCATGCGAGAAGAACTCTTGAAGAAACAGCCTGTTGAGGCATAGAAAATTTCATGGATTTAAGGAGTCCGGATATGATAGAGCTTACGATTAACGGAAAGAACATTTCAGTAGAACCTAACACCACAATTTTGCAGGCGGCTTTGGCTAACGGGATATACATTCCGCATCTGTGCTGGGACAGGAGGCTTGCGCCTTACGGTGGATGCAGGCTTTGCCTTGTTGAAGTAGAAGGGCAGAGGAAGCTTCTTGCAGCGTGTTCGACTCCTGCGGAAAACGGCATGGTCGTGCAGACAGAGACGCCAAAACTGCACAAGGCAAGAAGAACAGTGCTTGAGCTTTTGCTCATACACCATCCTCTTGACTGCCCTGTATGTGACAAGGCAGGCGAGTGCGAGCTTCAGGACCTCGCCTTCAAATACGGACCGTCTGAAAGCAGGTTTAAAGGAGAGAGAAAGCACGAGCCTGAGAACCTTGCCGCACCGCTTGTCGAACGAAACCCCAACAGGTGCATACTATGCGGCAAGTGCGTAAGGGTCTGTAGTGACCATCAGGGTGTTGGCGCAATAAACCTCATAGGCAGAGGGTTTACGACAAAGGTCAGTCCTGCCTTTGAGGAAACGCTTGACTGCGAGTTCTGCGGTCAGTGCATAGACGCCTGCCCGGTAGGCGCTCTCGGAAGCAAGCCTTACAGATTCCGCTCAAGAGTGTGGTTTATGGAAGAGCAGGAGACAGTCTGTCCATACTGTGGTTGCGGATGCACGCTTACGCTCGGTATCAGAGAAGGCAGGATAATACGCTCAAGAGGGCAGGACGGCGTTGGTATAAGCAAAGGCGATCTCTGCGGCAAAGGCAGGTTCGGCTTTGACTACCTGTATTCAGAGCACAGGCTGTCCACCCCGCTTATAAGAAAAGGAGAGGAACTTGAGCCTGCTACATGGGAAGAAGCTCTCTTTTTCATAAGTGAGGAAATCAAGAGGATTAAGGATAAATACGGGGCAGAGGCAATAGGTGCTATAGGTTCTCAAAGATGCACGGTTGAAGACAACTACATGCTTCAGAAGTTCATGCGGGAAGTGGTTGGTTCAAACAACATAGACTCTGCGGCAAGATTCGGCTATGCAAAGATTCAGGAGGCTGTTAAAAAGGCATTCGGGATTAATGCCCTGCCGATAGATTTCGACTCGCCTTTAAAGGTAGATGTGATACTTGTTGTAGAGTCTGATATAACGTCAACGCATCCTGTGTTCGGACTTAATATTCTCATGGCGAAGAGGCAGGAGGGTGCTACTGTCATAGTTGCTGACCCGAAATTTACAAAGCTTTCAAGGCACAGCTCGAAATGGCTCAGGATGAAGCCGGGCACTTCTATTGCCCTTATGAACGGCATAATGAAGGTAATGCTTGATGAAGGGCTTGTCAGCGAAGATGCGACAAAGATTCCTAATTTCGATTCACTTAAAGAGACTTTAAACGACTATACGCCTGAGAAAGTGGCTGAGATTACAGGTGTGAGTGCCTCTGATATAGTGGATACGGCACGTAAGTTCGCACAGGCTAAAAACAGACTGCTTTGTCTTACAATCGGTGATTCTGAAAACACAAAGGGCTTGAATACTGCGCTGGCTGCAGCCAATCTTGTGCTTCTTTCAGGCTCAGGACCTGAGGCTTTGCAGATGCCTGCAGAGTTTTCAAACACGCTGGGGCTTTATGAAGCAGGCGTCAGACCGGACTGCACTGCCGCACATAAGCCTGTGGAGAACAAAGGGCTTGACATCTACGGCATGCTTTATGATGAAAACTCTCCTATAAAGGCGCTTTACATAATGGGAGAGAATCCGGTTGTAACATTCCCGCGTGCAAATTTTGTCGAGGGAGTGCTTAAAGGGCTTGATTTTCTCGTTGTTCAGGACATAATGCTTACGGACACTGCAAAACTTGCTGATGTTGTGCTTCCGGCTTCAAGCTGGTCGGAAAAAGAAGGCACATTCGTAGGCACAACAGGCATCCCGCAGAGGGTCGTGAAGTGTGTCCCTGAGACCGGACTTTCAATCCCTGACTGGATGATACTCAGGAACCTTGCAAGAACCATGCAGAAGGACATCGGGGCAAAGGACATCGAAACCCTTAAGGCAGAGATAGCACAGAATATTGATTTTAAGTTTGAGATTTCAGAATTCGAGCCTTCGTTCAACCCTGTAGTTTACAGTGGCGGTGAGTCCCCTGACAGTGAGTATCCGCTTTGTATGGTTACAGGCATTCTTATGCAGCATTCAGGCAGTCTTACAATACTGTCCAAGAGCCTGGGCAGTGTTGTCTCGGATGCCTATTTGCAGATAAACGATGCTGATGCCAGAAAGTTCAGCGTTAAGGATGAAGAATATGTCAGGGTTATATCAAGAAGGGGAGAGGTGTATCTCAAGGCGAAAGTCACCGATGAGGTGCCGGAGGGAATGCTCTTTGTGCCTGCTCATTTCCCGCATGCAAGGGTCAATGCGCTTACATACCCTCCTTCTAACGGTGACTCGCCGGTTGTTGCTGTGAAGATAGAACCAGCTTAATTCAAAGCAGGGAGATAAGGCATGAAGAAGAATGTTTGCGTAATAGGTATTCTGGTTCTTGTGGGTGTACTGTGGTATATGCCACAAATTGTTTCCGCTCAGAGTGTCAAATTTACTATTTCACGGATGGTTGTTAGCTCAGACGTGCAGGAAAAAGAGCCTGTTGGTATTGCCGAGACATTTCCGGCTTCTACAGAAAAGGTTTATTGTTTTGTTGAAGCCCGTGACATTGCTGAGGATACTAATGTCGGCTTTGTGTGGTATTACGAAGACAGGGAAGTGGCAAGAGTTCAACTGCCTTTGAAAAAAGGTATTAGATGGAGAACTTACAGCAGTAAGCGATTAGCAGGGCTGAAGGGTAACTGGAAGGTGGAGCTTCATGATGCTGACGGAAATACCCTGCATGGCATTACGTTTAAGGTGGAATGATCGAATATTTTCATTTCTGTTCAAGGGGCGACATATGTCGCCCCTTTCCATCCTGAATTTAATTCCTTCAAATAAGAAAAATCACATCAGTCAAAGCACCCTTTTGGTATTTATTGGAACGGATTTTGCTATAAATTATATTAGGAGAGGTGTGCAGATTTTAGACATAAGGCAGGCAGATGACATAACCGGCATTGCCGACTGCAAAAGGGGGTACCGGGGCTGTGCAAAAGCGCGATTTTTTAAGTCTGCTTAAGGAAGACCTTGCCGGTTTGGTGCTGGCTGTTTTGATTGGGCTCATGGGGTATGGGGCAAAGCTGATTATGCAGTCTCCAATTGCTGACCCTCTGCTCGTTGCAATGGTTATGGGGATTGTTGTCAGGACAGCAACAGGAGGCAGTACAAGGTTAAGACCTGGATTTACTGTTGCCCCTATGATATTCATCCCTCTGGGCATAGGTTTTTATGCAGCAAACAATCTGAATTTTGTGAAATTTGCAAAGGTGCAGACAAGTATAATATCGATACTGATAGTTGTGATTTTTGTTTATTTTGCGGTTATACTTCTTCTTGGCAAGTTACTTGGACAGAAGAAACAGATAACTTATTTAACGGCAACTGGTTCAGCTATCTGTGGTGCATCGGCAATTGCGATTACATCGCCTGCTGTTGAGGCAGAGCCTGATGATATTTCAATCTCTCTCCTGTCAGTGGCTCTGGCGGCACTTGTTGGACTGTTTATAATCCTTCCTTTTTGTGCAACGCTTCTGGGTATAACAGACAGGAATTACAGCTTGCTTTCCGCCTCTGTTTTGCAATTCACCGGGTTTGTAAAGGCTGCAGTTGGAAGTGCAGCGTTTTTAAGCACCGATACTCCTGTCAGGGATTTGATGTCTCTTGCATTGTCAGTCAAGGCAGTGAGGTATCTCGGCTTGCTGATAGCCATTCCGTTGTTTGCAAGTCTTGTAAGAAAAAAGCTGTATATTCCATGGATACTTTGGTTTTTCCTTGGTTGCGGATTGCTCGGTACATGGGTTTACTCAAGCAACGAGACCTTTTATACAGAGACACTAACGCCCCTTATCAGACCGATATATGATGTTTCATGGTCTATTGCCATGGCGGCGATAGGTCTGAATGTGGATGCACGAGAGTTGTTGAGCAACAACGGGACTAAAGCCCTGATAATGGCTTTTACAGGGTTCTTTGCGGCAACTGCTACGTTTTTTATCGGGCTTTATATCTTTGTTATAAGGTGAGCAGGGATGGCTGGTGAAGCAAGTACTCAAAAGTCGAGTCTGAGAAACAACCTTATGGTGTTCTTCTTCCTGATTATCATAATTTGGGGGATTCTCATTACTGAGTTTTTCCAGTATGTGCTTCAGGAAACATTGAGTGGTACTGGACTTGACGAGGCAGTCATAAAGAAAATCACCGTTAATTTTACGACCCTGAGCACAGGCGTTACGATTGCCGGCACTCTGATAGTGTTGGTTATTGCCTTACTTCTTTCAAAGACCATTACGGATCCGATTAAGAAATTAATTGACGGAGTGGCGGAGGTGGCCAAAGGCAATTTCAGCACAAGGATAGAGGTGACCAGTCAGGATGAGTTGGGTCAGCTTGCCAGAGGGTTCAACCATATGACTAATCAGCTTGAAGAGTTGCTCTACAGAATAGAAGCGGCAAAAAAATACACAGACAATATAGTGACGACAATACCCTCGATTCTTATAGTTCTGGACAGCAGGATGAATGTTCTTTCCACTAACATGGACTCTGACAAACTCAAGAATGGGACACCATCTATTGGACTTCTGCAATTTGTAGAACCGCTTAAAGATGAGATAAAGGCATGCCTTGAAACAGGAGAGATACAAAACAAGGAGATAGCCCTTAATACAGAAGGTGCTGAAACGCCTTTGGTTTTCTCTGCAGCGGTTTCTCAAATAGAGCTTGAAGAGGAGATAGGTGTGCTTCTTACAATCACTGATATTACCGAACAGAAGCTGGCACAGGAACGTATAAAAGCATCGCTTAAAGAAAAGGAGGTGCTTCTTAAGGAGGTTCATCACAGGGTCAAGAACAATCTGCAGGTTATTTCAAGTCTCTTGAGTCTTCAGGCAGGCTATGTAAATGACAAGCAGGCGCTTGAGCTGTTTAAGGAGAGCCAGAACCGCGTAAGGTCAATGGCAATTATCCATGAAAGGCTTTATCAGTCAAAGGATCTTGGGAGGATAGACTTTCGGGGTTATGTCCGGGATCTGGCAGACAACTTATTCCGCTCATACGGTGTGGATTCTGGACGTATTATGTTGAATGTGAATGTTGACAATGTTTTTCTTGGAGTGGACATGGCAATTCCCTGCGGGTTGATTGTCAACGAGCTGGTCTCTAATTCTTTAAAATATGCTTTTCCAGAAGGAAGAAAGGGGGAAATTCGCATTGATCTCTTTCCAGAAGGAGAGAAAAATCTTGTGTTGATTGTCAAGGACAATGGGATTGGTTTTCCAGAAGAGCTTGACTTCAGAAACACAGAGACATTGGGTTTACAGTTGGTGAATACCTTGACTGAGCAGGTAGGCGGCACGATTACTCTTAGTAGAGAAGGCGGAACAATGTTCAAGATTGTTCTGCCCAATTGAAATAAAAGGAGTGTATTGAAAAATGGAAGAGGTACGGATATTAATTGTTGAAGACGAAGGTATTGTAGCAAAGGACATACAGAATCGGCTGAAAAAGCTGGGGTATAGTGTTGCTGGTATTGTTGCATCAGGCGAAGATGCGGTTAAGAAGGCAGAAGAGACCCGTCCGGATTTGGTGCTTATGGACATCAAGCTAAAAGGCGAGATGAACGGCATAGGTGCTGCAGAGCAGATACGTAAGAAGTTTGACATCCCAGTGATATATCTCACCGCGTATGCTGACGAAGACACCATTGAGCGTGCGAAAGTAACAGAGCCGTTCGGCTACATGCTGAAACCGTTTGAAGAAAGAGAGCTGCGCTCCAACATAGAGATGGCTCTTTACAAGCACAAGATGGAGAAGCGGTTAAGGGAGAGCAAGCAGTGGCTCGCAACGACTTTAAAAAGCATAGGTGATGCCGTAATTGCTACGGATGAAAAAGGCTGTGTTGCTTTTATGAATCCTGTTGCTGAATCACTTACCGGCTGGAAGCAGGAAGAGGCGATTGGTAAAAAACTCACAGAGGTGTTCAATATTATTAACGAGAAGACCCGTGCCCTTGCTGAAAACCCGGTGGAAAGGGTTTTGAGGGAGGGCGTTGTCGTCGGACTGGCAAACCATACAGTGCTTATTGCAAGGGACGGCAGAGAGATACCAATAGATGACAGTGCAGCCCCTATCAAGGACGACAAAGGCAATATTACCGGTGTTGTTCTGGTTTTTCGTGACATCTCCGAGCGCAAGGAGATGACCGAGGCGTTCAGGGAAAGCGAGGAGAAATTTCGGGGAATCGCTGCCGCTGCAAAGGATGCAATCATCATGCTGGACAATAATGGGTGTATCACCTATTGGAATCCTGCTGCGGAAAGAATATTCGGCTATACAGCTGAGGAGGCTGTTGGTAAAGAGGCACATTTGTTACTTGCACCCAGAAGGTATCACGAAGCCTATGAAAAAGGTTTCAGTGTTTTCAGAATGACAGGACAGGGACCTGCACTCGGAAACACACTTGAGTTTCTGGCTATGAAAAAAGACGGAACGGAATTTCCCATAGAGGCGTCTGTTTCAGCCATTCAGATTAAGGGTCAGTGGCATGCCGTGGGGATAATCCGTGACATTACCGAGCGCAAGCGGGCAAAAGAGGCATTGCAAAAGTCTGAAAAATTTCTCAGCACGATATTTGACAGTATTCGCGACCCGTTCAGCATTGTTGACCGTGACTACAGGATAGTGCGCGTCAATGCAGCATATGCACAGATTAAGAACAAGCCGATTGAGACTCTCGTTGGCAAAAAATGTTACGAGATACTATACGGCAGAGACAGTGTATGCGAGGATTGCGTTGTGGAAAAGACATTCAGTTCATCAGACCCCTGTGCAAAGGACAAACGTATAACCCTTCCTGACGGAGCAGAGATATGGCTGGAGATTTATACCTATCCGCTGTTCAATGAAGAAGGAGTATTAACCCATGTTATTGAATACACAAGGGACATTACAACCCGTAAAAAAGCAGAAGAGGAGAGAAAACGTTTAATAGAAAGACTGGAGCATCTGTCCAGAACAGATGGCCTTACAGGGCTTCTTAACAGGAGGGCGCTGCTTGATAAACTTGAGTATGAGGTTGACAGGGCAAAGAGATATGGCTCTGAGCTGTCTGTAATACTTTGTGATGTTGATTCCTTCAAGGAGATAAATGATACATATGGTCATGCAGCAGGAGACAAAATCCTTCGTGCTGTTTCAGAGACCTTAAGTGAGTCGTTAAGAAGAACAGATATTGCAGGCAGGTATGGAGGCGATGAGTTTATGCTCATACTGCCGGAGACATCGATCAACGGTGCTGTGAATTTTGCAGAGAGAATTCGTCTGGCACTTGGAGACAAGGAGTTCCAGTTTACAGACAAGCGTTTAACAACGTCTTTAAGTCTTGGGGTTACAAGCCTCAGGGAAAACGATGATACTGATACATTGATAAAGCGTGCTGATATTGCCATGTATGCTTCAAAGCGGTCAGGCAAGAATAAAGTCTGTGCGCTTTAAGCTCTTTTTTCTTGTCTTCAGGCTGAACATTCCATAAAATTAATTCATGGCAGGCATCGCGCTCTGGATAACAGGGCTTCCGGGAAGCGGAAAAAGCACTGTTTCAGATGCTGTAAAACAAAAGCACTCCGATTTTGTAATCCTCCGGATGGATGAACTCAGAAAGGTAGCAACCCCTGCACCTACATATTCCCAGACAGAAAGAGATATTCTTTACCGGTGTCTTGTCTTTATGGCAAAGACGCTTACAGAGCTTGGACATGATGTGATAATAGATGCAACAGGAAACATGAGGAAGTGGAGGGAGCTTGCAAGAAAACTGATTCCAAGATATGTAGAAGTGTATCTTAAATGTTCTGTTGCGGTCTGTATGGAGAGGGAAAAGAGGCGTTTTGATACCCATGCTGCTCCAGAGGACATTTATGAGAAAGGCAAAAAAGGCTGGCCTGTTCCAGGCATGGCAGCACCCTATGAAGAGCCTCTGAATCCGGAGCTTACAGTAGATACAGAGACTGTATCCGTAGAGGATGCAGTAAAGCTCGTACAGAAGGCGATAGACAAGGTTAGGTAGCTTCAGGGACTGTTTTTGGAGTAAAATCTATAGATGCCGTCAATAACCGTTCTCCCTGATGAACTCAAGAACAAGATAGCCGCAGGTGAGGTCGTGGAAAGACCTGCCTCTGTGGTCAAGGAGCTTGTTGAAAACTCCATAGATGCCGGAAGCACAGCCATAGAGCTTGAAGTGCTTTACGGTGGCAGAAGGCTTATAAGGGTTTCAGACAACGGCGTTGGCATGGACAAGGATGACGCTTTCTTATGCCTTCAGAGGCATGCTACCAGCAAGCTTCATACAGAGGACGACCTTTTTAATATAAGAACAATGGGCTTCCGGGGTGAAGCGCTGCCGTCTATAGCATCGGTTTCAAAGCTTACGCTTATCACTGCTCCGAAGGGTTCTTCATCCGGCGTCTCTGTAGAGGTAATCGGCGGTGAAATAAAAGAGATAAAAGATGCGCCCTCAAACGGAACGTCCGTAGAGGTCAGAGACCTGTTTTTCAACACGCCGGCGAGAAAAAAGTTTCTCAAGAAAGACAGCACTGAACTTATGCACATCATAGACACTGTTACCAGACTTTCGCTTTCACACCCTGAGATCAGGTTTAACCTGAAGGCAGAGGGACAGGAAACTATAGCTCTTCCGAGGGCTTCAAGCCTCAGGGAAAGACTTATGCAGGTTTACGGGAGCGAATTCCTCGAAGGGCTTGTGGAGTTTGAAAATGAGACCAGCGGGCTGAAAATTAATGCATTCGTGTCAAAGACCGACAACCTCAGAAGCACAAGGGCACACCAGTTTGTCTTCGTAAATAAAAGACCTGTAAAGGACTCCTCAGTCTCCCATGCCGTCTACAGTGCGCTTGAAGGCGTAATACCGCAGGGAAGGCATCCGATTTATTTTATCTTTCTTGAGGTTGACCCGCGTAAGGTGGATTTCAATGTGCATCCCACAAAGCGTGAGATAAGGTTTGAGGACAAGGAGGTCGTTTACCGGTTTATAAAAAGAAGTGTAATGGATGCCGTAAGAGCAGGATTCAGACCCAGTGATGTAAAAGTATCCGTAAACGTTCCGGAGTCCACCGAAGATGCTGTTTATGCACCGACTCCGGAGAAGGTTTTCCCTGTTAAAGAACCTCAGGCCGAATTGACAACTATTCCCCTTGCGTATAAGACAGAACTGCCTTTTATTTACCTTGGAGATACGTTCATAGCTTTTTCTGAGGGGGAAGGTCTTACGCTCATAGACCACCATGCGGCACATGAACGCATTTTATACGAGAAGTTTCTGAAAGGGATTGATTTGGAGAGTCACCAGCTTTTGTTTCCGAGGCAGGTAAGGCTGAGCCCAAAGGAGTATATGGTCATACTCGAAAACAGGGACATCCTTGCTTCGTTTGGCATAGAGCTTGATGATTTCGGTCATGACACTGTGGTTGTCCGTTCCTTGCCTGATGTCATGAATGAGGCGGATTTAAGAGGAATACTCTCTGATGTTGCGCAGGAAATACTTGACGGGATAAAGCCAGGGCAGTCGCTGAAAGAGGCGCTTGCCGCGCGTATTGCATGCCACCGTTCAATCAGGGGCAGGAAGATACTCAGCAGTGAAGGGCTTGATGCTCTGCTTAGGGACCTGTCCAACGCTGACGACCCTGAACACTGTCCTCACGGAAGACCTACGAAGATCTTTCTTTCGCTGGATGAACTCAAAAAGATGTTTGGGAGGAAATAAGCCGGTGTTCTCAAAAGCACGCAAGACCACCTTTATAATCCTTTTTTTCATTTTGACTCTTATCCCTGTTTATTCCTATGCCATGCCTGAGTATGCCAGCAGAACCGGTGCGGGCTGTAAGACCTGCCATGTTAAGGCAGAGGGCGGCGCCCTTACAACCAGAGGGCTTCAGTATGCGGCATCAGGCTACAAGTGGCCGCCTCAGGGCGGCTACAAGGTGCTTGGTCCTATGGGGAAATTCGTAAGACTCCTGACAGGCTTTTTCCATGTTGTGGCTGCATTCATATGGTTTGGAACGATACTGTATGTGCATATTATTTTGAGGCCTGCCTATGCCTCAAGAGGCTTGCCTAAAGGGGAAGCTGCTCTGGGGATTGTTTCGATGGCTGTTGTAGGTGTTACGGGCATATTGCTTGTGGTGTCGAGGATAAGAAGCATAGATGTGTTTTATAAGAGCCTCTGGGGCGTGCTCCTTTCCGTAAAGATTGCCCTTTATCTGGTAATGGTGCTTTCTGCTTTGGTAGTCATCGTGTTTGTAGGTCCCCGGCTCAGGAAAGGTGTAAAGCGGGCCTCATTGCCTCAGGATGGAGTTTTTGACCCTGTGACCCTTTCGGGCTTTGATGGAAAAGAGGGAACGCCTGCCTATATCGCTTATAAGGGAAAGGTCTATGATGTAAGCGGTCTTAAGCTCTGGAAGGGCGGGTTGCATATGAGGCACCGTTCAGGAGAAGACCTCACGACTGCCCTGCCAAAGGCGCCTCACGGAGAGGAAAAGCTTGAAACCCTAAAGGTTGTCGGCTCTTATGATGCGTCGTTGAAGCCTCCACGAAGCCCTGCCCAGAAGGCGTTTTATTTTATCGCTTATATGAACCTCGCGTTGGTCTTTGCCGTGCTTTTCGTCATCTCTTTCTGGCGATGGGGGATATGATTCATCTTGATTGTTGACATCCCTGTAGGTTTCCAGCCGTGCGTGCCTTTAAATCAACCCCATTGCTTCTCTTACGAGGCTCATGGTTTGCTCTGCTGTTTTCCGTGCTTTTTCAGTCCCTTTGTCTATGGCTTCCTGGAGGACGTCAGGGTTGTTTATGAGTTTTTGTCGTTTTTCCCATATAGGTTCAAGGGTTTTAAAGACGTTCTTTATGAGTATCTGTTTGCAATCCAGGCATCCTATGGCTGCGGTTCTGCAGCCGTGTGCAACCTCTTCTTGCTCTTCCTGTGTGGAGAATATTTTATGGAGCTGAAATACAGGTGAAAGTTCAGGGTCTCCTTTGTCGGTTCTTCTTTTTCTTGCAGGGTCTGTCATCATGGTCTTGATTTTCTTTTCGACTACATCAGGCGGGTCGCTCAGGTATATGGCATTGTCGTAGCTCTTGCTCATTTTTCTTCCGTCTGTGCCAGGCACTTTCGGAAACTCTGTAAGAAGCCCTTCTGGCTCAGGAAAGACTTTTTTGTAAAGATAGTTGAATCTTCTTGCAATCTCTCTTGTTATTTCAAGGTGCGGAAGCTGGTCTATGCCCACAGGAACATAGTCTGCCCTGTAAATCAGTATGTCAGCTGACTGCAATACAGGATAGCCTAAAAACCCGTAGGTATTAAGGTCTTTGTCTTTGAGTTCTTCTTTTTTCTCCTTGTAAGTAGGGACTCTTTCGAGCCATCCGAGCGGGGTTATCATGCTTAAGAGGATATGAAGCTCTGCGTGCTCAAGCACTCTTGACTGAAGGAATATGGTGCACTTGTCCGGGTCCAGGCCGGCTGACAGAAAGTTTATCAGAAGGTCTGTAGTGCTTTCTTTTAATGCCTGTGGCTCTGTATATCCTGTTGTGAGAGCGTGCCAGTCGGCTACAAAATAATAACATTCGTATTTATCCTGAAGCCTTACCCAATTGCTCAGTGCACCTACAAAGTTTCCGATGTGGAGTTTTCCGCTTGCCTGCATTCCGCTTAAGACCCTCTGCATTGAACCCTCCTTAAATTATTCTTAAGAGAGCCAGAAACAGACTGACTAACGGACTTATAAAGTATCTTGCTAGTCCAGTTGCAATAAGTATTATAACTATAAACATGCCGTAAGGCTCAATTCTGCTGAGCATTGCCGCCTGCCTTAATGGAAGAATTCCGACGAGGACTCTTCCGCCGTCAAGGGGAGGAATAGGCATAAGATTAAAAGATGCAAGCACTACATTTATAACAATGCTTGAAGTAAGCATCATGTTAAGCGGCTTTAAGACAGTTAGTACTACGGATTCGGGTAGCAGAGCTGCTGCCGGAAGAAGAACGAATTTTATTAGGAGCAGGCTTACCATGGCAAGCAGTATATTGGTCAGAGGTCCTGCTGCGGCTGATATAGCCGTGTCCCTTTTCGGGTCTTTGAAATTATACGGGTTTATGGGGACAGGCTTTGCATATCCGAAGACGAACTGGCCGTTTGTAAATACCAGAAGGAGAAACGGCATGAGAATTGTTCCGAACAGGTCTATATGTGCAATGGGATTCAGAGTGAGTCTTCCCAATGCTTTTGCGGTCCGGTCTCCGAGTTTATATGCAACAAAGCCGTGGGCAACCTCATGAAACGTGATTGCAACGAGAATCGGTACTGCCGATATGGCTATCTGTCTTAATACACCTGAAATGTCCAAGTATACAACCTACTCAGGATTCAGTATCCTGTCTATAACGGTTCTTGCCACTACAAGCGGGTCTATGAAGGAGTTGTCCATATCCTGGTCGATGTCCCTTTTGTTTGAAAGATAGGTGATTCTGTCCTGCATTCTGTCTCTCAGAAAACGCAGATACTCAGGGTTCCTTGTAGGTTTGTATTTTTTGTCGTAGTCAGACCCAAAGAGTTCATTCCCGTTTTTAGGAAGCATAAGCCCTGTAAATGTGCGCCATTCCCTCCACTCGATTCTTTCTCTTACGAGTTCAGTCACTATGGACAGGGAGAGTTCTTTCGGAATGTCTATGAGCGAGCCTGGAAGTCCGAACGCATGCGTGTTCATGATATAACATTCACAGCCCATCTTAAAGAGTTTCTTGAACTGCTGGCAATCCTCAAGCAGCGGATGAACTCTGAACGGGTTTGCAAACGGCTCTATGACGAGTTTTTCAAGCTCTTTCGGGTCTACGTTTTCAACGCCTTTTGCCCGCATCGTACTTAGCGAAGCTCCCATTGCAACGGCGAGAGAACTGCCGTTTACCTTGCAGATTGGCGGCAGACTTGTGTCCTTCTGAAGCCATATAACCTTGCCTGGTCTTTCGCAGAAATCAGCATGTTTGAACATATCCCGTGATTTAATGCATCTTCCGTTGTCGTTTCTTATATCTTCTGCCACGATTCTTCTTGAGCCGTCAGGCATTTGCGTAACCGCAACGTTTTGTGCCGAATAAAAATACTTTATAATCGGGTCGTTGAACTTTACTGCGTCGGTTTTGTCAAACAGTGAAGGTTCAAGCGCTACTGTAAAGTTATTTTCGAGATCTATAAGGAAGGCGTCGTCATGGATAACAGTGACTTTTTCACTTTTCTTTAGTGTGCCTTCGTGGTCAAGGCTGTTCGTTATGGAGGATTTTCCAGAGCCTGAAAGTCCGAATACAGCGATAGGAGGTTTGTTGCCTATCTTTTTGATTCCTCCGTGACAGGCAACCATGTTCTGTCTTACGCCTATTGTCCATGCGAGTGTGAGTGTGCCCTTCTTTCTTTCACCGAAGTATCTTAGTCCGAGTATGGCAATGTTGTTTTCCATTTCATCTATGATGACGAGCCCGTTAGGAAATTCAGGATGACGCCATTCAGGGTCTGCAAACACCAGTATGTCAGGCTCATCGAGCTTGCGGGATTTTTTATACAGGTCAGACCACGGCTTCATAAACGGTGTGAAGTTTATGCCCCAGTCAAGCATGTTCTTTGCGTCGGTCTCCGGGCTAAGGAGATGTGCTTTTACCATGAAATCAGGATGCAGTCCCACGATTCCTTCAAGCCACAGGCACGGACGCCTGTTCATCTGGTAGACTGCCTCTTTCAGAATGCCCTGAAACTTGTCACTTTCTGCCTTTGTAAACTCTCTTACCAGCCGTCTTGCCCTTGCTGTTCTGCCTACGATACCTCCGTCGTTTGAGACGAGTATTTTTGCGCTTTTTGGCAGTCCAAACTGTTCAGGCTTGTGCATCGGCTCAGAAGTTATCATGACTTCAGGCTGTTTAAGTGCAAGCTTGTAAAGTTCAGCCATTGTGGTCTTTCTTACTGAGTTTGCAAAAAACGCACTCTCTAAGATTGCTCTCCAGGGTGACCCCGGTATTTTCCAGACAGAAGCCATCTTACCCTCCTCTTAAGGACTAACTTGATATCATAAAATTATACGCCTCAATATGTCAAATAAAACTTGTCATATTAGCCACTTAGCCACTAATTTAACCACTAATTGGTTTTGGACAGGTGCATGCGATTGACAAAGCTTTTTGTTTTCCATTAATCTAAAATTGATGCTTAAAACAGTAGAGGATATCAGCGAGACTAAGAAACGTCTCAGGATTGAAATTCCCCCTGATGCCATAGAGAGAGAAATAAAAAATGCTCTCAACAGGCTAAGGGCGAAAACAAAGATACCCGGGTTTCGTCCTGGCAAGGCTCCAATAGCTCTTCTTGAAAAACGCTTCGGGAAAGAGGTTGAGACCGAAGCCATGGAAAGGATAATCCCCGAGTACTATGCCAATGCATTAAGGGAAGCGAATATTACCCCTGTCTCCAACCCTGTGTTCGAGGAGGGTCTTGATTTCAAAAGAAACAGCCCCTTAAACATGACACTTCTCGTGGAGGTAAGACCTAAGATCGAAGGACTTAATTACAAGGGGATAAAAGTTAAGGACATTCCTGTAAGCGTTGAAGACTCTGATGTTGAAGGCACACTAAAGAGACTTCAGGAAGAGAAAGCCACCTATGAACCTTCTGAAGAACCTGTTAAGACAGGCGACCTTGTTATCATTGACTACGAGATAAAAGAGGAAGGGAAGAAGTTTACAGACCAGGTCTTTAAGGTTGGAAGTGAACGCATGCTCAAAGAGTTTTCTGAAAAACTCATGGGCATGAAAAAAGGAGAAGACAAGGAGTTTGAGATTACATTCCCTGAAGACTTCCATGTGAAGGAGTTTGCAGGCAAAACCCTTGGTTTTAAGGTCTCACTGAAAGACGTAAAGAAAGTTAATCTTCCTCCGATAGATGACGAGCTTGCAAAGGATGTAGGGTTTGAAAGCCTTGATGCCTTAAAGGAACATATAAGAAAAGAAATATTGAAATCGAAAGAAGATGCCGTCTCGAAGATTCTTAAGGCTGAAGTAGTGAAGAAGATTCTTGATGCTCATGAATTTGAGGCCCCGGAGTCGCTTGTGAACGAGGAGCTGCAGAGACTTGTGGATGAGGCTAGGGCAGGAGGCAGAACAGAGACAGAGGATGCCTTGAGGCAGGAGTTTTTGCCTGCTGCCAAAAGGCATGTCAGAGCGTCTATTCTTCTTCAGACGATAGGGGAAAAAGAAGGGATTAAGGTCACAGAAGACGATGTTAAGGAAAAAGTAAAAGTGCTTTCAGAGAAGCTTTCCCTTACGCCTGAAAACGTAATGAAATACTACATCACAAGGGACGGTTCGCTTGACGGACTCAGACATTCGATATTCGAGGAGAAAGTGCTGGACTTTCTGCTTGAACATGCAGAGGTAGAGAAAGGAGACTGACTGTGAGCATAATTCCAATTGTTATAGAGCAGACCGGAAGAACCGAAAGGGCGTATGATATATACTCTAGGCTGCTTAAGGACAGGATAGTCTTTGTCGGCACTCCTATAGACGACAGTGTTGCCAATACAGTTATTGCCCAGCTTCTGTTTCTTCAGACCGAAGACCCTGACAAGGACATACACTTGTATATAAATTCTCCGGGGGGTATAGTTTCTGCCGGTCTTGCCATATACGACACGATGCAGTATGTAAAGCCTGACATTGCCACTTACTGTATAGGTCAGGCGGCAAGCATGGGTGCACTGCTTCTGATGGCAGGCACAAAAGGCAAGAGGTTTGCACTTCCGCATTCAAGAGTGATGATTCACCAGCCGATGGGCGGATTCCACGGACAGGCAGCAGACGTTGAAATCCATGCAAGAGAGATACTGAAGATGAAGGATACGCTTAACAGCATAATAGCTACTCATACAGGACAGCCGATTGAAAAAATACAGGCGGATACGGACAGGGACTTTTTCATGACTGGTGAAGAGGCAAAGGCTTACGGCATTGTGGATGATGTCATTCGCAGCATAAAGGAAAAGAAGTAGAGGTTTTTCAGATGGCGAAAAAAGAAGACAACACGACATTTAAGTGTTCTTTCTGCGGCAGGGCTCAGGAAGAGGTGCGTAAGCTCATCGCAGGACCCACGGTGTATATATGCGATGAGTGCGTCGGGCTTTGCAATGAGATAATAGCGGATGAACTCCATGAAGACGTAAAAGAGCGTGTGCTGCCTAAGCTGCCGAACCCAAAGGAGATAAAAAGCTCTCTTGATGAGTATGTCATAGGGCAGGAGAAGGCAAAGAAGATACTGTCTGTCGCCGTATATAACCATTTCAAGAGGATATACTCACCCAAAGACCCTGACATGGAGATCCAGAAGAGCAACATTCTCCTGATAGGGCCTACGGGTACAGGCAAGACCCTTATGGCGCAGACCCTTGCCAGACTCCTTGATGTGCCGTTCACCATAGCCGATGCAACGACTCTTACAGAAGCAGGCTATGTCGGCGAAGACGTGGAGAACATAATACTTAAACTTCTTCAGGCAGCTGATTATGATGTGGAGCGCACACAGCGTGGAATAGTCTATATAGACGAGATAGACAAGATAAGCCGGAAGTCGGACAACCCCTCTATAACAAGAGATGTCTCAGGCGAGGGTGTTCAGCAGGCGCTTTTGAAACTGATAGAAGGCACAATAGCCAATATTCCTCCGCAGGGCGGCAGAAAGCACCCGCAGCAGGAATACATCCATGTGGATACAAGTAACATCCTCTTCATCTGCGGTGGTGCATTTGTCGGTCTTGAGGATGTAATCGGACAGAGAACAGGTAAGAAAGTAGTCGGCTTTGGCACTTCACTGAAAAGCAGTGGACAGAAGAAAATCGGTGACATTCTCTCTCTGGTTGAGCCGCAGGACCTTATAAAATACGGCATGATACCGGAGTTCGTAGGCAGAATGCCTGTTATTGCCACCCTTGAAGAACTTGACGAGGAAGCACTTGTAAAAATCCTCACAGAGCCTAAGAACTCTCTGGTAAAACAGTATCAGAGACTTCTTTCCCTTGACAACGTGCACCTGATGTTCACGGACGCCGCACTCAGGGCAGTGGCAAGAAAGGCTATCAAAAGGAAAGCCGGAGCCAGAGGCCTTAGGGCTATCCTCGAAGAGATAATGCTCGATGTTATGTATGAGATACCATCTCAGAAGGGTATAAAAGAGTGCCTGATAAACGAAGACGTCATCGAGAAGAAAGGAAAGCCTATCCTGATATACGAGAAGCAGTCAGCCTGAAGAGACACAGCCTCTTTTAAATCCGAGTTTGTCCTATCTGTGCGGTTGATTTTGCATTACAATTTTGGCAGACGCCTTTTATAATATAATGTCCATGCCCACCTGAATGGAGGGGTGGCCGAGCGGTTGAAGGCGGCGGTCTTGAAAATCGCTGTAGGGTGACCCCCTACCGTGGGTTCGAATCCCACCCCCTCCGCCACTGAGACTGTCTGAGGCGTGCGGTAGGATTTACAATACACCAGCACTTATGATGTTCTGCGGACTGCCTGCCAGAAAACCAATTATATTCTGTGCAGTTGTCTCGATGATTCTCTCAAGTGCTTCCTTGCTGTAAAAGGCTATGTGAGGAGTAAACACGACGTTGTCGTTGTGCAGAAGAATATGGTCTTTGACGAGTTCGCCAAGAGCTTTTGATTTCTTTTTGTCGTACAGAAGCTGTTTTTCTTCTTTTATCAGTTTTTCTCCCTCAAGGACGTCGAGTCCTGCACCGGCAAGGATTTTTTTGTCAAGTGCTTCAATCAACGCATCGGTCTCCACGACAGCGCCTCTTGAGGTGTTTATAAGAATCGCACCCCTTTTTATCAGTTTGATTGTATCCCTGTTGATAAGATGATGAGTATATTTGTTGTATGGGACATGCAAGGTGATTATATCTGATTTCCTTAACAGCTCTTTAAGCGGGGCATATTTAAACCCCAAGACCTCTGCCAGAAAAAGGTTCTGGTTGACATCATAAGCCAGCACGTTCATCCCGAAGCTTTTGGCGATTCTGATTACATGCAAGCCAATGTGTCCTGCGCCGACTACACCAAGGGTCTTTTCCTTAAGGTCAAAGCCTTTAAGCCCTTCTATGGAGAAATCATTTCTCAGGGTTCTCATATACGATTTGTGAATGTTTCTTGACAGAGACAGAATCAGTGCAAAGGTGTGTTCAGCCACAGTGTTTTCTCCGTAGGACGGAACATTGCAGACAGCAATCTTTCTTTTTTTGCACTCCCTTATGTCAATGTGGTCGAACCCTGTTGACCTCGTGGCTATTAATTTCAGCCTCGGAAGGGCCTGAATAACCTGCTTGTCGGTCTTTGAATAAATGAAGACAGAGACGATGTCATAGTCTTTAACCGTTTTTGCGTTTTCAGGGCTTAGCGGTTCTTTGAAAAACGAAAGAGAATGATCCTTAAGTGCCTTTTTAAGGTATTTTCTCTCCCACCCTTTAATTTCAAAGAAGGCGATGTTCATGGCGTTTTCCTCATCGATTTAAGTTAAGCGTAGCAGAAAAGGAGTGCTTTGGGAAGATGCTTTCTGTGCGTTCTGGTAAGATATATTCATGGGGAGACGTCTCAGCCAGAATTTTCTTTATGACCCTTCCATCCTAAGAAGGATTATCCAGATTGCAGGGCTTTCCCAGGGTGACACTGTCGTCGAGATAGGTTCTGGTCCTGGCAGGCTTACAAAGATGCTTGCAGAAAGGGCAGGGCATGTTATAGCCATAGAGCTTGACAGAAGGTTCTGTGAGGCACTGAAAGAGGACACTCAGGATTACGAAAACATTGAGGTCGTATGCGGCGATGCTCTTAGATATCCTTATGAGACAGCAGGACAGTTCAGCGTCGTTGCCAATATCCCCTATCATATAACCACACCGCTTATCTTCAAGCTTTTTGAATACCGGGGGAGTATAAAATCCATGACCCTTACGGTGCAGAAAGAGGTTGCCGAAAGGATAGTTGCAGGGCCAGGCACAAAAGACTACGGGGTGCTTTCCATAACTGTTCAGTATTACGGAAAGCCGGAATTAAAGTTTTATATCCCAAGAGGTGCTTTCAGACCAGTGCCCCGTGTGGACTCTGCATGCATACATATTGATGTCTATAAAAAACCAGTAATCGATGTAAAAGACGAAAAGCTCTTTTTCCGCCTGATAAGAACAGCGTTTTCCCACAGGCGCAAGACTATGCTTAACGCACTGAAGACAATCTCTCCTGGGATGAAAGCCGTACTCAATGCCACGGGCATAGAGCCTTCAAGAAGACCTGAAACCGTGAGCATAGAGGAGTTTGCAAAGCTGTCGGAATATCTCAGAACCCGCCTTGACTGATGGGGGCATCTAAAATTCAGGCATGGCATTTTTCAGCCCTGAATTTTGGATGCTATCTTGAGTAATTTCAAGATACAGTTCTGTCAACCCTTTGTGTTATCATAGTTGACTGTGGAGGGAATTTTTCTCATGTGGCAATGTTTCCGGAGAGAAAGGGGGTCGTTGACCCCTTGACTGTGAAAAGGGTAGTTGTTACAGGTATCGGGGCAGTGACTCCTCTGGGAAATTCCTTTATAGATTCATGGGATGCGGCAAAGAAAAGTATTTCAGGCATTCGTCCGGTGACAAGGTTTGATGTATCAGACATCCCGTGGAAAGTTGCAGGCGAGCTTAAAGGTTTTTCTCCTGAGGAATACATTCCCCGAAAGGATTTAAGGCGTCTTGACCTGTTTGTGCATTATGCATTTGCTGCCGCATGGATGGCTTTTAAGGATGCGGCTTTGGATAAAAAACATCTAAACTCTGCCGGTGTCATTATCGGCTCAAGCAGGGGCGGAATAAGCACGATAGAAGAGACCCTGAGGAAAAGACCCACTGCCTATGCCATGTCAGCCACGACGATAAGCATGGCTGCATCGTATATAGCCAAGAGGCTTGGCATAAAAGGGCATTGTCTGGGCATCTCGAATGCGTGCTCTTCAGGTGCAAGTGCAATAGGCGAGGCGTTCAGGTTAATCAAACACGGTCAGGCAGAGGTTGTGCTTGCAGGCGGAACTGAAGCCCCTGTGTGCAGGCTTTGCATTGAAGGCTATGGTGCATCCGGAGCACTCTCTAAAAAAGGCATCAGCATGCCTTTTGACAAAAAAAGAGACGGCTTTGTGCTCTCAGAAGGAGCTTCAGTGCTCGTTCTTGAGGATTATGAATCAGCAATAAAGCGCGGCGCAAGGCTTTACGGTGAGATTTTAGGCTACGGCAACACATCCGATGCCTTTCATCAGACAGTGCCGGACAAAAAAGGCCAGGCAAAGGCTATAAAAGCAGCACTTGAAGAAGCAGGCATTAAGCCGGATGATGTAGATTTCATCAACGCTCATGCCACGTCCACTCCGATAGGTGATATAACAGAGGCAGAGGCTATAGAACTCGTGTTCGGAAAAACCACTATTCCTGTAAGTTCGGTCAAATCCATGACAGGGCATATGCTCGGCGCATCCGGTGCATTCGAGGCAGGCATGACTCTGATGACAATAAACGAAGGGATAATCCCGCCGACTGTTAATCTAAAAGAGCCTGAAGGCGGTCTTAATTATGTAAGACAGACCAGAAAGGCTCGGGTAAGGGTTGCCGTGTCGAATTCTTTCGGCTTTGGCGGGGTGAACTCAGTGCTGGTCTTTGCGTCTGTTTCAGATTAAAGTGCTTTTTCGTATATCCTGTATTTTTTATAGAGTTTTCCGCCTATCATTTCCACGAGTCTTTGAACAGGCAGGTTGTCTTCGAGTATCCATGAAAACTCCACTCGTCTGTAACCGCCTTTCTTTACTCCTTTGAAGCCTTCTCTGAAGAGCAGGGCATCCACGCCTTTTAACCTGTAGTCCTTTTTTACGCCTAAAAGAAGCATTCTCAGGTCTTTGATTTTTCTTGAGTAATAAACGGCTTTGAGAATCGTCACGGGATTAACCCTGCCGTTCATGTGTTTTAAGACATAATTAAAGTCCGGAATAAGTCCCATAAAGCCTACTGGTTTTCCTTCTGCCTCGGCAATGAGCGTAAGTTCCGGCACTGCAATCTCCTTGAGTCTTTGTCCGAGAAAATCGAGCTCTTCATCAGTAAGCGGGATGAACCCCCAGTTTTTCTCCCATGCAGAGTTGTACACTTCTTTAAAGGCTTCAAGCTCGGATATGAAATTTTTCTTGTTGACTGCTCTTACTTTTATTTTTCTTTTCTCTGCGATGGATGCCACCTTGAGTATCTTTTCCGGCAGCTTGTCTTCTATGTTGTAGATGTATGCAAAAAGGTCTTTGGATTTTTTCATCCCGTAATCTGTCATAAGGTCGTTGTAATAAGGCGGGTTATAAGGTGTCATGAGCATTGGTGGTTCGTTGAAGCCTTCTATGAGGAATCCGCATTCCTCGTTCGTTGAAAAATTCATCGGACCTCTCAGTGTTTCCATTCCTTGATTTTTAAGTTCCTCTGCAACCCTGTTTAATAGAAGCTTTGAGACATCAGGGTCTTCTGTGCACTCAAAGAAGCCGAAGAAGCCAGCCTTTTCTTTATGAAATTCGATGTGTCTTCTGTTTAGAATTGATACGATTCTTCCTGTGCAGACTCCGTTTTTCCTGGCGAGGAACAGTTTTACCTCTGCATGTTTGAAAAACGGGTTTGAGGGTGAGAATTGTTTACGCATTTCCCGTATAAGAGGTGGGACATAGAAGCGGTTACTGGAATAAATCCTGAAGGGTAGTTTTATAAAGTCATCGAGGTCTTTTTCGGATTTAACCTCAGCTATTTCCATTGGGTTACTGGATAAGCCCCAGAGCCTTTCCTACTTTTTCAAAGGCAATGAGGACGATTTCGAGGTGTTCGTCTGTATGTGTAGCCATGTAGCTTGTTCTGATGAGTGCCTTGCCGTTGGGCACTGCTGGAGGCACAGCCACGTTTGCGAACACGCCTTCGTCGTGAAGCATCATTGCCATTTTGAAGGCTGTCTCGTTGTCTCCGACGATTATGGGTATTATGGGTGTTTCACTTGCTCCGACTTCAAACCCGAGGGATTTAAACCCGTTAAGCATCTTTCTGGTGTTGTGCCAGAGCCTTTCGATTCTTTCAGGCTCGCTTTCGATAATATCAATAGCTGCGCTTACTGCGGCTATGCTTGCAGGCGGCGGACTTGCGCTGAATATCAACGAGCGTGCGAAATGCTTTACGTAATGTATTACTTCCTCTGAGCCTGCTATAAACCCTCCTATGGATGCAAGCGACTTGCTGTATGTTCCCATTATAATGTCCACTTCGTTTTCAAGTCCGAAGTGTTCGGCAGTGCCTCTGCCGGTCTTCCCCAGAACCCCGATGCCGTGTGCATCATCCACCATGACTCTTGCATCGTATTTCTTCGCCAGTTTTATTATCTCAGGAAGGTTTGCTATGTCGCCTTCCATGCTGAAGACTCCGTCAACGACTATGAGTTTTCCCTTGCCTTCGTTTTCCTCGAGTATGCGTTCGAGGTCAGCCATGTCGTTGTGCCTGAACTTTCTGACTTCTGCATATGAAAGCCGGCAGCCGTCTATGATGCTTGCATGGTCCATTTTATCGATGATTACAACATCGTCTTTTCCTGCAAGTGCAGAGATGGTGCCGAGGTTGACCTGAAAGCCGGTGGAAAATACAAGCGCTGCTTCTTTTCTCATAAATCTTGCAAGTTTTTCCTCAAGTTTGACATGTATGTCAAGTGTTCCGTTCAGAAACCGTGAGCCTGCACAACCAGAGCCGTATTTTCTGACTGCCTCTATGGCTGCTTCCTTGACCTTTGGATGGTTTGTAAGTCCTAAGTAATTGTTCGAGCCGACCATTATCATCCTTCTGCCGTTTATGACAACTTCAGGGTCTTGTGCGCTCTCTATCATCCTGAAGTATGGATAGAGCCCTACGGACATGAGTTCTTTTGCCCTGTTGAATTTATAGCACTTGTCGAATATGTCAGTTGATTTCTTTACAGCCATTGATGAATTCTGTACCAGTTTGCCGTCCATTTAATCCCCTCGCTCATCTTCACCCTTGGTGAAAACCCAAGTTTCTTGTTTGCCTTTGAGGAATCGCATATCCATTTTGGATAACTCAATTCCTTCACCTTATCTTTGTTGATTATACTACTTTGTTTACTAAGACTACTACTGATATGTGCAATAAGAGGGAATATGCGCTGTGGAATTCTCACACGGATGGGTTTTGTGCCGACTGCCTCTGATATGACAGAGGCTATGTCTTCGTTCGTGTAAATGTTTTCGTCGGAGAGGAAGAACACTCCGCCTTCTGCGTTTTCCGACTCAGCAGCCATAATGATCCCTCTGACGAGGTCATCCACATAAAGTAATGAGTAATAGCATTTGCCCCAGTACGGGAAAATCCCTTTTTTAAGTATCCTGTAGAACACGTAGAGGTCTTTGTCTCTTGGTCCGTAGACAGCAGGTGGTCTTATTATAGTGACTGGTATTTTGTCTTTGTATTTCATTACGGCATATTCGCCTTCGAGTTTGCTTTTTCCATAGCTGGAAACAGGTCTTGGAGGTGTATTTTCGTTAACAGGGTTTCCGTTGCTGCTTGGTCCTACCGCAGCAAGACTGCTGAGATAGAGGAATCTTTTAAGATTGGGATTTTTGGCTAAGGCAGCTTCAAGGAGGTTTTCTGTACCTTTTACATTTACAGCGAAGAAGTCTTCGTCCTTAGGTGCTTTTGTCAGTCCGGCGATGTGGAATATAGTATCGACGTCCTTGACTGCATCAAGCAAGGATTCTTTGTTTCGGCAGTCTCCATATATAAGTGTTACATCGAGGCTTTCTATCCACTTTAGTGTGGATTCTTTCCTTATGAGACAGGCAACTCTGTAACCTTTCTTGAGGAGTTCTTCTACGAGGTGGCTTCCGATGAAGCCTGTGGCACCTGTCACAAGGGCTTTCATAAGCTAAAAATATTTTGAGCCATCATTTAAGATTAGTCAAGTTAAAAACTTAAAAGATTGAGAATTGTTTAGAAAGGCGGTTAGGGCGGTGTTAGAGGCTCATGTTTTCAAGTCTGTAGATTCTTTCCTCAATTGGCGGATGAGTGCTGAAGAGCTTTAGTAGTCTGTCTCCTGTCAATGGGTTAACTATAAACATATGTGATGTTGCAGCATTTGCCTTCATTGGGATTTGTCTTGATGCAGAGTGTAGTTTTCTCAGGGCGCTAGCAAGATACCTTGGATTTCCTGAGAGCCTTGCACCGCCCATGTCTGCCTGGTACTCCCTTGACCTTGAGATTGCCATCTGCACGATGAGTGCAGCTATCGGAGCAACTATCATCATTACAAGTGCAGCTATTGGGTTTTCGTCCTCGTCGTCGTGTCTGCCGAAGATTAGAGCCCATTGTGCCATCTGCGCAAGATAGCTTATAGCACCGGCGATTGTTGCCGCTATGGTGCTTATGAGAATGTCTCTGTGCTTTATGTGGGCAAGCTCATGCCCGATGACTCCTGCCAGTTCTTCAGGCGACAGAATGTGCATGATTCCAGTGGTGACTGCGACTGCTGCATGTTCTGGATTTCTTCCTGTGGCAAATGCGTTGGGCTGGTCAGCCTCTATTATGTAGAGTTTTGGCATTGGCATCCCGGCTTTTTTCGTAAGCCATTTGACTATGCTGTAAAGTTCCGGTGCCTCAGCCTCTGTAACCTCCTTTGCACCATACATCTTCAGGACGATCTTGTCACTATACCAGTAGGCAAAGAAGTTCATGCCAAGAGCGAAAATAAGAGCTATAGTCATCCCCTGCTTTCCGCCAAACGCTCCTCCTGCAAACACGAGCATAACCGTAAGCGTGACAAGTAGAAACATCGTCTTTAAGTTGTTCATCGTTACCTCCAGTTTGCAGTTATGTCAGAGATGACATTAAGGTTTTTATTTATTATAAATGAAATTTTGTGTCTGTTTGCAAGTGGGGGGCAGGTGTTGCAAGGATCCGGCACTATAATGCCGAACACTGTTTAAGAGTGTTTTCCAGCTCAGCCAATTTGAATGGTTTTTTAAGCGTAAATATGCCTTTTTTCTTAAACTCATCAGCGAGTTCGGCAGTTATGAACGCTGAGCATACGACTATCTTTGGATTCTTGTCTGGGATTTCACTCACTTTTTTAAGCAGATGTGTGCCATTTTCCTCAGGCATTCTAAGGTCAGTAAACAACACGTCGAAGTCGCTATGGAGTATATGGCGTAGAGCTTCACTGCTGCTGGAGGCTGAAATTACTTCATGTCCCAGCTTTTTTAGTGCTCTTTCCAAAAACCACCTGACAAGTTGTTCATCATCAACAACAAGAACTCGCATAGTACCCATTGTTTTAAATAGCAAAAAACGTGCTAATTTTTTTCAGGGAGGAAACCGAATTTTTGCATTCTGTACCGGAGGGTGTCTCTTGTAAGGTTGAGGAGCTTTGCGGCCCTTGTCTGGTTACCTTTAGTCGCGTCTAGAGCCTGTCTTATAAGTTCTTTTTCAACTTCTTCTATGTCTATGCCGCCTGGTGGGATCTTTATATCAATACCTCTTGCATTCTTTGTCATTATTTCGCTGGATGTCATCTCTAGCGGGAGGTGTTCAGGCAGTATGTATTCATCGCTTTCGAGTATCATGGCTCTTTCTATGACATTTTTGAGTTCTCTGACATTTCCGGGCCATGGGTATTCCATAAAGCATTTTTCAGTCTCTTTTGCCAGACCTTTGAGGTTCTTCTTGCATTCCCTGTTGAAATTATCTATAAAGTATTTTGCAAGCAGAAGTATATCTTCTCCTCTGTCCCTCAGGGGAGGCAGCACTATGGGTATTACCTTTAGTCTGTAGTAGAGGTCTTCCCTGAAGTTTCCTTTTCTTACCTCTTCGTCTATATTTCTGTTGGTTGCTGCTATGATTCTTACATCCACCTCTATATCTTTTGTGCCGCCGATTCTTTTAAAAGATTTATTCTCTATAACCTTGAGGATTTTTGCCTGTGTATTGGGGCTCATATCTCCGATTTCATCGAGGTATACAGTGCCGCCGTCTGCAAGTTCAAAGAGCCCTTTTTTCATCATTTTTGCGTCTGTGAAGGCACCTTTTTCGTATCCGAACAGCTCGCTTTCAACGAGGTTTTCAGGCAAAGCGGTGCAGTTTATTTCCATGAAAGGTTTTTCCGCGCGGCTGCTCTGGTAGTGGATTACCTTTGCAACAAGGTCTTTGCCTGTTCCGCTTTCGCCCTGCAGAAATATAGTAGTGGCGTCGCTCTTTGTGACCTTTGTTATAAGGTCGAAGACCTTTTTCATTTCCTCTGATTTTCCGATTATGCTGTCAAAGCCGTATTTGGCGGAAAGCTGGCTTCTGAACTGGGATACCTCTTTTCTGAGGGAGACGGTCTCCAGAGCCTTGTTCAAGAGGATTTTCAGCTTTTCCATATTAAACGGCTTTTCGACGAAGTCGTAAGCGCCGAGTTTGATGGTCTTGACTGCAGTCTGAATGTCTCCGAAGGCGGTAATCATCACCACGAGTGCGTGCCTGTCGATTTCTTTTATGCCTTCGAGTATGGTTATGCCGGATACGTCAGGCAGGTGGATGTCCAGCAGTGTAATGTCCGGCATTTCTTCTTTGAATATATCGAGACCTTCCAGCCCCTTCTCAGCGGTCAACACGGTATAACCTTCCTTGGAGAGATTCTGCTCAAGCGACCACCTTAGGAGCTTTTCGTCGTCTATAACAAGGATTTTTGCTTCAGACATTTTTCACCTCCAGCGGCAGTATTACGCGGAAAGTGCTGCCTGTGCCTATCTGGCTTTCAACCTCAATCCTTCCGCCGTGTTTTTCCACGATATTTTTACTTATAGCCAGCCCCAGCCCTGTTCCTGTGTGCTTCGTTGTAAAAAAGGGCTTAAAGATATTCTTCAAGTTCTCGTAAGCAATACCCTGCCCGGTGTCCGTGATAGCTATCTCTGCCTCTCCCTTATCTTTTCTTAGATAAGTCGTAATGGTCAATGTTCCTCCTCCTGGCATCGAATGCAGAGCATTGAGCATAATATTTAAAAATACCTGCTGCATTTGTTCCGGATCTACGTTAATCTCTCCGATATCATCCGCTGTTATTATATTAACATCAATGCCCTGTTTTTTGGCTTTGGGTAAGATCAGCCTTTTTGCACGTTCGATTATAGGCATAATCGGAGTCCTCATAAAATGCGGCTCAGGCGGCTTTGCAAAACTGAGAAGGTCTCTTACTGCCTTGTCAAGGCGTTCAATCTCGCTTAACACTTCCTGTATTATGTCTCTTCGTGGGTCATCAGGGGGGAAGTCCTCTGCAAACACCTGTATTGCTCCGCTGATACCGGCAAGTGGATTTTTTATCTCGTGGGCAATGGCAGATGCAAGTTCCCCGATGGTAGCCATCTTCTCAACTTTCTGCATAGCCTCTATCTGACAGGATTCAAGCTCATGTCGTGCCTTGTTCAGTTCGTTGAGCATGGAGTTAAGACTTTTGGCAAGAGAGCCTATTTCATCTTTTCGACTGGTATCAAATCTCACATTAAGGTCTCCGTCCTCGACTTTTTTTATTGTGCTGATGATGCGTTTTAGTGGTCTGTTTATTAGAAATGTGGTCAGCACGCCGACTGAGACCGTGAGGGTAAACAGGGTCAGCAGGTAGAGGAAAACAGTTTTTTCTCTCAGGTTCCGGATTTTCTTGAGGGTTCCCTCCATAGACATTTCCACACTAAGGATGCTCATCACTTCTTTACTGCTGTTATGACACCGCTGGCACGGCTTTTCGTTATAAATAGGCATCCGGATGCAGTATATGTGCCTGCCGTTTATTTCGCGTGAAAAGAGTTCTGGGGTAAGGGGTTTTTCAGCGTCCCATGAGATGTTGAATTTAGTGCCTATCTCTGATGGGTTAGATGAGCTTATTACAGTTCCATCGGGCCTGAAGATGCGCACCGAGTGTATATCCTGAGCGATTAAATGCTCGAGAAACAGATGGAAATCCTCTGCCTTGCCTTTAAGCATAATCGTGATAAGCCCGTTTTTTATTATCTCTGTCACCAGAGTTGCCTTTGCTTTGTCTTCTTCTGCTATGTGTTTTTCTTGCAAATACAGGAACTGGTAGGAAAAGGCGCCGATAATCACCAGCATGATACATGTGGCAGAAAGGACGTATTTGCTTTTAAGGCTCAGATTGCCCTCCCGGGTTGAAGATTACTCAAGCCCTCCGTATGCATGAAGCCCGCTAAGGAGCAAATTAACTCCCAGATATGTGAATATTACAGCAACAAACCCCAGAACGGCTACTACTGAAATCTTATGACCTCTCCACCCCCTAAGAAGTCTGGCGTGAAGGTAAAATGCATATACGAACCATGTTATCAGGGACCATGTCTCTTTTGGGTCCCAGCTCCAGTAAACACCCCATGCCTGGTCAGCCCATATGGCGCCGAATATGAGTCCGCCCAGTGTGAATATCGGAAAACCAATTGCAATGCTCTTGTATGTAATCTCATCAAGTGTACTCGCCGAGATGTTAAATGTCTCTATTATCCGCTTCAGTATATAGCCGTATCGCCATATAACGAACAGTAAAACAAAAGCTGCAATATAGCTTAGTATGGACACAATAGAAGAGTCGCTGAAGAATGTCGCTTTAAAGAGATAACTTTTTATGAGTGCTTCCGGCTTCATCCCTGCCACTTTAAATTTCAGGAAATCAAGCCCCAGTGCTCCCAGCACGATTACGAATATGCCGAGCATTACACTCCAGAATATGTAAGAGGCCTCTGTTTTTCTTTCCGTTGTTACTATCAGATACATCATTGCTGTGCTGAAGGACAGTGCAAATGTTGCGTATGATATAAAGCTCATTATGACGTGCACGAGCAGCCAGTTGCTCTGAAGTGCAGGCACGAGAGGCTGAATCTCTTTTGACATTCCGGAGATGTCTATAAATGCAAGGGCAAGACCTGCAACAGGGGTTACAAAAGCACCGAAAGAGCGGTTCTTGTATTTGAATTCTACTACCAGGTAGCCCAGTATCAGACACCACACAAAGAATATCAGGGATTCATAGAGATTGGTAATCGGCACTGACCTTAGTATTCCCATCTGGCTTATGTCGTAAAATTCTTTCCATCTGAGAAGAATGGCTAACGTCTGGCAGACAAAACCTGTTATAGTGATAGTGGTTGCCGCTACACCAACACCATGTTTTTTAAAGGCTATGTAGGTGATGTAGGTTATCATCGCGAGGATATAAGCTACAGTTGAGATTCCGAAGAAGACGGAACTATCCATTATTTTCCTCCTTCCTTCAGAAGGGCGACCATTTTATCGATTTTTCTTTCAAATGCCTCTCTGTTTTTATTTGCAGATGCGGCAACCATGACTTTTGTGTTGCCTTTCTCGGTGGTGACTCTCACCCATAGTCTGCGGTGGCTCATGAAGAAAGCTATAAAGAGCCCCACGCTCATAGTAGCACAGCCAAGATAAACAATCCATACGCCGGGGTCCCGTCTTACCTGAAGTCCTGTGTATTGTGCACCCCAGATGTCTACGAGTTCTACAATGTGTCCGTTCTGCAGCCGCCATGTAACAGGGTATCTCTCGAGTATCCATTTTTTGTATGTTTTGCCGTTTTCGTTAATCTCCAGTTGTGCTCCAGGGTTGTTCATCATCTCGGAATAAGTGAAAGCCCTTCCATCCTTATCAAACGAAAGTGCAGGACTCCAGTCGGTTACGGTCGCCTCAATGTTTGTGCCGGGAATAAGGAATTTTTCTCCCTGCCGGACTCTCAAAGTTTCCGAGACTCCGGTTTTCGATGTCGTCCTGAAAATAAACAGGAAACTGGAACTGTCAGGCATAATCCCGTAGCTTGACTGGTAAAACGTAATCCCCTTGTATCTCAGCGGGTCATTAACCTCTATTCGCTTTTTAAGAACCTCTTTGCCATTGTCTATAACCGTAAGGAGGCTGCTGTATTCCTTTGGCATGTCGGACCTGCCGTAAAACGATACGTCGAAGTCATCGCACCTGATGGAGAATCCCAAAGGCATCATACCGAGCTTCTTCATTCTGGCTGTAAGGTGTGACTCTTCAACCCCGAGCTTGCGTGCCGCCATGGACACATCGCCCCCTGATATCTCAAGGGCGTTGAAGATTATTCTTCGCTCTGAGATTTCTGCTGGTGTGAGTTCGCCTGTCTTTGTGAACGCAACTCCAAAGCTTTCTCCTTCCGGAAGGTTCAGAAACCCTTTGAACCCAAAAAATATTCCAATAAGTGCCCCTACAAGTATGACGAGAATGCTGAAATGGGTGATATAGACGCCAAGCCTGCTGTATCTCCCTTTTTCCCAGTAGAACTGATGACCACCAGGGTCGCTTGCCTCAGAGTATTTAAACCCCTCTGACCTGAGAACCGAGCCTACTGTTTCCTTTACTTTCTCTGTCTTGCCTTTAAGGGTAATTTCTCTTTTTATGGGTATTGCCTTGAAGTGTTCTTCTTTTAAGGGTTTAATCGGTTCCTTTACCAGCTTCCATATCGAGGGGAATCTGTCAATCGAACATACAAGCAGGTTGGCTGCAAAGAGCATGAGCAATGTCACAAACCACCATGAGTGATACATGTCCATGAAGCCCAGTGCGTCGAATATTCTATACAGGGTTGGAGCAAGGGATTCGCCGAATAACTTGCTGATTACCTGGATGTTTTTCTCAGGTGATGCCTGCTGTTCGAGTATGGTTCCAATAATGGATGTAAGTGCTATCAGGGAGAATACTATGATAGCCAGTTTTACAGAGGCAAGAAAATCCCATATCCGGTCGATTATATTTTTGTCCTTTGATTTTGCCATACTACTAAAAGTAATTTAATTATAATATTTTTTATGCATAACAAACAAGTTTATAACTTCAGAGTGTCAGGGATGTTCCGGGTTTTGTTCTTCACCGTGAAGTCTGCATAAATGCCGGTGCTGTCCGGTTTTCAGGTGCAGGGTCTCAGGCGTAAAAGCAGGATAAGTGTTTTACCTGCAAAGGATTATATCGTCATTTCTTCAGGGGTTTCGGTCTGTCTCTTTTTGAATCCACCAGACAGAAAAAACCGAACGGCTCTTTAAACGGGTTTTTCAACTGATGCGGGGCATCAGGTGGTATGTAAAGCACATCGAGAAATCCGATGTCGTAGTTTTTCCCTTTGACAAGACATCTTCCTTTTCCCCTTATTCCCACCACCACGTGTTCGTGCCTGTGGTGTTCAAGGGTTGTGTAGCCTCCGGGTGATATCTCGAAGTATCTAAGGTGGAATTTTGTATTTTCTCCTCTGGTGCCGACGAGCACCCTTCTTAGGACTTCAGCCCATGTGCCGTCCTGAGACTTGTATTTTTCAGTCTTTACCCCCTGCCATGAGAAGTCTCCCTTGTGCCTGTAAAGCCTTGTCCTGAGGACAGATTTCCTTGTCTTTTCAGGTGTTTTCCAGTCGCATGACAAAGGTGCTGGTTTCTTAGGCATTAAAACACTCCAGGGTTTTCCATACATTATAAATAAAAACGCTTCAAAGGGGAGGGGATTGGAGCGTGCTAATCAAAAACTATAATGCATTTCAGTGACTCTTTAGCCTCTGCCGTAAGCCTGTAAGCCTTTTCTGTCTCCTCTATTGGAAACCTGTGGGTGATGACATGGGATGCCTTTACAGCACCGCTTTCCATGAGTTCGAGTGCATCAGCGGTGTCTGAAGGTCCGCATGAATAGCTCGTTATAAGACTGATATCTTTAAAATAAAGCTCGTTTGGGTTGATTGTCAGTGTTTCTTCAGGCTTAACCGGAGTAAACATGAGCACAGTGCCTCCTGCTCCTACAGAGGCTATGCCTGTCTTTAGCGCATCCACGCTGTTTGGACCTGCGATGACGATGTCTGCCATCTGCCCTGAAGTCAGGTCCTTGAGCGCCTCGATTGTATCTTCTTTGGATGCGTCTATGACATCATCAGCACCGAGTTCCCTGGCTTTGTTGAGTCTGTATGAAACCATATCCGCCCCTATTATTCTTCCCGCACCGTATTTTTTTAGTGCAAGGATGTTGAGCATACCCATGACTCCAAGCCCGATGACAAGCACTGTATCACCCTGTCTTATCCTTGCCCTTTTGAGTCCTTTCAGCACGCATGCCAGAGGCTCTATGAGGGTGCCGTCCTCGTAGCTCAGGGTTTCGGGAAGCAGCAGCGTGTCGTTTTCAAGGTTTGTCTCAGGTATAAGGATGTATTCAGAGATTCCGCCAGGGATGATTTTTGTCTCCCGCCATGTTTTGCACTGCACATAGTCGCCGCGGCGGCAGTGCCTGCATTGAAAGCACGGTGCATGGTGATGGACAAACACCCTGTCGCCGGGTTTAAAATCTGTAACCTCGCTGCCTGTTTCCACTATCTCGCCTGCAGGCTCATGTCCGAGGACAAGCGGGGCTTTTTTCTCGATATACCATGGCATAACATCACCTGAGCATATGCCTGATGCCCTGGTCTTTATAAGGGCGTCTTTTGGTCCGACCTTGGGGACAGGCATGTCTTCGATACGGATGTCATTGAAGCTGTATAGCCTGGCGACTTTCATGGGATGATTGCGTATTTTATCCCCCTGCCTTTTGTCAACCGGTTGAATGCCTTTTCTATATGTTTTAAGGGGAAACTGCCGGATATGAGTCCGGATGTCCTGAGTCTCCGGCTCCGCAGGAGTTCGTATGCCTTTTTTACATCCTGCGGTGTGAAATGGAAAGAGCCTTTCAGTGTTATCTCATCATAATGAAGCCTGTATGTATCGTATGTGACTTTACTGCCCTTGGGGCAGCCTCCAAACAGCACCAGTGTGCCTCCCCTTCTCAGATACCATACGGCGGACTCCCAGACCTCTGGTCTTCCTGTGCACTCAAAGATATAATCAAAGCCGATACCGCCGGTAAGGTCTTTTACGGTTTTTTCTATCTTCTCAGGCTTAAGAGCAGTGTCTGCGCCGAGTTTCTTTGCTGTTGCAAGTCTTCCCTTGCTTATGTCGCTGACAGCCGTTACTGCCCCTTTTTCTTTTAAAAGCATAAGGTGTATAAGTCCTATGGGTCCGGCGCCGATTACCAGTGCTGTATCTCCCTTCTTTATGTCAAGAGGTTCGATGCCGTGGACAACGCATGAGAGCGGCTCAAGGAGCGCAGCCTCTTCAAAGCTTAGTTTTGCAGGCTTGTGAAAGACATTCTGTTTGACTATGTGAGAAGGCAGGAGTATGTATTCAGAGAATGCGCCAAGGATTTTACTTTCCATAATGTTTTCGCAGAGGTTGTAGAGCTTCTTCTTGCAGTATCTGCATTTAAGGCATGGTGCGCTGTGCACAGCCATTATTTCATCGCCTTCTTTGAACCTTCTGACGCCTTTTCCGGCTTTTGCCACCACGCCTGAGAACTCATGTCCGAAAGGACCAGGCATGGGGATTACTGGATGTCCTCTGAGGAAGGCCTTAAGGTCTGTCCCGCAAGTAAGGGCAGCTTTTACTTTTATAAGCAGTTGCCCTTTTGAGGGGTCAGGTGTTTTTGTTTCACGGATGATTATCTTTCCGGGTTTCAGAAGGAGGCTTTGAAGCAAGGTTAGAACTCCAGTTTACCGCCCCATATCTGCCCTATCAAGGCAGCGAGTATGAAGATAGGGATGTATCTCATGTCAAGGTTTGAAAAGAGTCTGCCAAGGAAGACAATGGGTATAGGCAGGTGAATGCAGAGAAACCAGCTCATGGAGAGTTTCTTTGTCTTCCCTCTCATGTAGCCGAACGGAAGGTTGAGCATGAATGTAAGTGAAAATAGTCCGGTAACCAGAGCAAGTTTTGCACCGAAATCCATATGAAAAAATAACTCAGCAGGATGTATAAAGTCAAACAGAAGGGTGTTTTGCGTGAAGGGGGATAAGGAGGCAGACGGAAACCGTCTGCCTCCTTATAGGGGAGGTTACTTGTTTTCTGCTTTGGCGGCAGCCAGCTCTTTTGCCTTTGAAGGAGCTGAGACAGCCTCTGTGAGATAGCCAACCACTGTGCCAAAGAGTGCGCCGAGCACAATGCTGACTGAACCGATACAGAAGAGCCCAAGCAGTATGCCTACCACTACGAGCATTCTGACCAGTATGTTCGGCTCAACAGGTCCACCCATCAGGTGAGAAAGAACTACAACTGTGCCATAACTGCCGAAATAAAACCCGGGGACAACTCCAAAGATGAGGAACACTATGGCTCCTATTACCGCCCCTATCTTTCTTCCAATTCTCATTGACTGTGTCATCTCATTCCCTCCTTTCAGTTAAATGGTTTTATGACACTTTCTCTTCCACTTCGGGTTTCTTAGGGACCCTGAGCATGTCGATAAGAGTGCCCAGAAGCCAGCCAATCAGTGAACAACCGACAACGAATATTATACCTGCAACCATTACTCCAATAAGCATCGACATGCCAACTATAATCCTCGGAAGAACACCTGACGATACAGGAGTCCCAAAGAGCGTGCCTGCAATATTAAGTCCCATTGCCCCTCCGAGGATAGAGCCCGGAAGAAGACCGAATATGGCAAACAACACAAGCCCGATGCCTGCTCCTACATATGTTGCCTTCTTCGAGATTCTTCCTTTCATCTTTTCCGACCTCCTTCCTCGCTGTTCTGTCTATTAATATGCATTTCCTGTGCCAGCCCATAACTTATTGTTTTTAAAAGAAACTTGCAATTTTTACTTTTGCAAAACTGCAAAACGCCTTGCAAACCTGCAAAAGGGGACATGGTCCCTCTTACCTTCTCGGTGGGCAGGCGGTTGCAGTTGTGGAATAAGAAAGGGACCGTGTCCCCTTTTGACAACTCTCTTTATCCTCTGCTATCTTTTCTCATAATGAGACTGTCTTTTCCACGGCTTGTATCTTTTATAAACATTGCCCTTTTAGCGGCACTGGTTGTTTTAAGTCTTGTATTCATAAGAGACGTCATATCTTTTGCTCTGAAGAAGCCCTTGAAAGAGTCCCGGTCCGTTGAGAAAACCGACAATCAACTGAAGAAGCAGGCAAGGAGAAAGCTTCAGGATTATGCGCCTGTTCTTAAGAACAATGTATTTGGGTTTCCTGCCGGCGAACTCAAGCCGCTTTCGTCTTCATCCCTTTCAACGCCAGTGGAGATTGCAGATGTAGATATAAAGCTTTCTGGCACAGTATCCTGGGCAAGTGGATTCGGTTATGCAGTGGTTTTAGATACCTCCGGACAGCAGGAAGTCTATAAAACAGGGGATTATATTCCTGGTGCAGGCTATCTGAGACGGGTGGACAAGGACAGGATAATCATAGAAGCAGGAAAAGAAAGTGTAGAGATTCCGCTTGCTGAAATCACTGTCCTGAAAGAGGTGGGCAGGGCTGCAAAAACAGGCAGAAGGCATGGTAAGTTCCGGAGATTTGCGAGAAAAACCTCAGAACATTCCTATATCGTTGATCAGAAGGCAATAGAGTCAGCGCTTGAAAACCCAAAACAGATAATGACAGATGCCAGACTTTTGCCAAATATGGTTGAAGGCAGGCAAGAAGGTTTTGTCATCAAGGAGATAAAGCCCGGTGGCATATATCAGAGTCTTGGCTTAAAAAACGGGGATGTTCTTCTCAGGGTCAATGAGTTTGATATATCCGACCCTGAGACTGCACTTCAAGCCTTTACAGCACTGAGGGGTATGGACAGAGTAGAGCTTGATATATTAAGAAACGGCTCAAAGATAACCTTGACATATCTAATAAGGTAAAGCAAAATTAAGGCTTATGGGTGGAAGGAAGTATATCCTGTGTCTTGTTATTCTTTGTTTGCTGGCAGTGCCTTTTTCCATCAGTGCGGCAGAGACCAGGGACGAGAAAGTCACATTCAACTTTGTGAATGTAGAGCTGACTGCTGTCGCAAAGTTCATAAGTGAGATTACAGGAAAAAACTTTATATTCGACGACAGGGTAAGAGGGAAGGTAACGATAATAGCTCCTTCGAGACTGAGCATAGATGACGCATACAGTCTTTTTACATCTGTGCTGAAACTTAAAGGGTTTACCCTTGTGCCATCCGGTGTAGATGCCTACAAGATTGTTCCTGCCTCAGAGGCAAGACGGTTGGGCGTAGAGATAACGGTGGAAAGACCTCCAGTCAATGAGAGCTATATCGCCCGTCTGATACCGTTAAAATACATCTCTTCTGACGATGCCCTCAGGTTTATACAGCCGGTCGTTTCAAAAGACGGCCATATATCTTCGTTTGGTCCGGGCAATCTTCTGTTTGTAGTGGACTCCGGCCTGAATGTGGAAAAGATACTCAGCATCCTGGAGGTGATAGACCAGCCGCCTTTAAGTGAAGAGCCGGATGTGGTGTTCCTGAGACATTCAAGTGCAGAGTCCATTGCAAGGATACTGAACGAGGGTATGAGTAGAGTAAAAAAGCCAACTGCAGGGCAGGCAAAGGCAGTGGCAGACCAGAGACTTAATGCAGTTGTGCTTTTCGGTAATAAAGGTGCAAAAGAGGCAATGAGACGGCTCATCGCACTGCTTGATGTGCCTTCAAAAGAGACACAGGGCACTATAAATGTATATTTCCTTGAAAATGCCGATGCAGAGGAACTTGCCGGAGTCCTTGAAAGACTGCTTAAAGCCCCGCAGACCAGCCGGAAGGCACCAAAAGGTCAGCCTTCTCCGTTTGAGTCTATAAGTGGTATAACCATCACTCCTGATAAGGCGACGAATGCCCTTGTAATAGTTGCTTCTCCTGCGGATTACCGCAGTCTTGTTCAGGTCATAAAGCAACTGGACAAAAGGAGAAAACAGGTATTCGTCGAGGCTATGATAGTTGAAGCCTCTATAGACAAACTCAGGGAGCTGGGTGCAAAATGGCGAGCCATAGGAAGGAACAAAGGCGAGCCTGTGTTTGTAGCCGGCGTGGGCACCGTGGATTCAGCCACAATACAGACGATAATAAGCGGACTGGCAGGACTTACTGTGGGCGGTATGGGAAATTTCATGACCGTGCCGATAACACAGGCAGACGGTACACAGACTGATATTACTATCCCGGGCTTTGCAGCCCTGTTCAGCCTTAGTGAATTCAAAGATGCAGTGAATGTGCTTTCAACCCCTCAGATACTCACCTCTGACAATACAGAGGCAGAGATAGTCGTTGGCGAAAACGTGCCTTTTATATCAAAAAGAGAGCGCGATATAACCACTACGAATACAGTGCTCAGTTCTATCGAAAGAAAAGACGTGGGCATAACCCTGAGGATTACCCCCCAGATAACAGAAGGCGACTATGTAAGATTAGACATATATCAGGAGATATCCTCTGTTAAAGAGCCTCCGGCAGCCATTGCAGAAAGCATACTTACGTCTGTCGGGCCGACAACGACCAAGCGCTCTACAAAGACCTCTGTCATAGTCAAGAACAGACAGACCGTTGTCATCGGAGGGCTCATGCAGGAAAAACAGGAGACCATTGTCAGCAAGGTTCCCATTCTCGGTGACATCCCGATTTTAGGCTGGCTTTTTAAGCACAAAAGCGTATCCAAAAGAAAGACCAACCTTATTGTATTTCTTACTCCGCACATAATTGAGGACTCTGAAGAGCTTCAGAGGATTACCAGCGAAAAACAGGACGAGTTTGCACGAAAGCAGAAACAATACGCTGAAGGAGAGCTCCTTGTGAAATTCAAGCCGGATGTGACAGAACAGGAGGCATTGAACTTAATCTCTGAAAAAGGCGCTGAGGTGATAAAGTTCTTTGAGGACTTAAGAATTTATCATGTAAAGATTAGAGAGGGACTGACTGTTGAGGATGCCCTTGAGGAGTTTCTCTCCCTGCCTGAAGTCGAATACGCAGAGCCAAATTATAAGATGAAAACCCAGTAACTACCTTCCTGTTAAGCCGTCGCCTGATTCCGGAATTAATGTTAATATATGGGCGGTAATAACATGGGTTTGCAAAAAAAGACGAAGATAGCCTATCTTGACTGCTTCTCAGGCATAAGCGGGGATATGTGCCTTGGTGCGCTCGTCAGTGCAGGCGTGCCTTTAAAGCATATAAAAAAAGAGCTTAAAAACCTTCCGATTGAAGGCTACAGCCTTGCAGAGAAAAAAGTTAAGCGCTCAGGGATTGAGGCGACAAAGATAGAAGTAAAGGTTGCGGACAGCCCTCCAAGGGCATGGAAGGACATCCGGAGGATAATTCAGAAATCCACCCTTTCGCCTGATATCAAAGATAAGGGATTAAGGATATTTAAGAGCCTTTTTGAAGCCGAGGCAAAGGTGCACGGTGAGTCTTTTGATAAAATCCACCTCCATGAACTCGCAGCAGTAGACTGCCTTGTTGATGTGTTCGGCACGTTAATCGGCATTGAAGCCCTTGGAATTGAGGAAATATACTCCTCGCCTCTAAACCTGGGAAGCGGGCAGGTGAAGTCGGCTCACGGCATGCTTCCAGTCCCTGCACCTGTAACCGTGGAGCTGTTAAAAGGCATCCCTGTGTATTCCGCAGAGACTCCTCATGAGCTTACAACACCGACAGGCGCAGCCATCATCAGGGAGATTTCATCAGGCTTCGGCAATATTCCGATGATGCGGATAGACAAAACCGGAGCGGGCGCAGGCAGCAGGGATATAAAAGACAGACCAAACATATTGAGAATCTTTATCGGAGAGGGCAAGCCTTCAGAGCCAGCAATTACAGTAATCGAAACCAATATAGATGACATGAACCCCCAGATTTACGAACACCTCATGGACAGGTTGTTCAAGGCAGGCGCACTGGATGTTTACCTCACACAGGTCATTATGAAGAAAGGAAGACCTGGCATAAAACTCACAGTGCTTTGCACAGATGACAAAAGACAGAAACTTATAGAGACGGTATTCAGGGAGACCACTACAATCGGCGTGAGATTCTTCAGGGCGGAAAGAACAGTCCTCGAAAGAAAGATAAAGGAGATAGATACAAAGTTCGGAAAGATAAGAGTAAAAGAGGCAAGGTTTGACGATGGAGTCAGGGCAACGCCTGAGTATGAAGACTGTAAGAAAGCGGCAAAAAGGCACAATGTGCCGCTCATCGAAGTAATCAGGCAGGTTAGAAAATCACTCGGCTAAGGCAATGGACATACATCAACTGAAGATATTTGTATCTGTCTTTAAGAATAAGAGCTTTTCAAAGGCATCTGAACAACTGCACCTTACACAGCCTACTGTAAGCGAACATATCAGGACACTTGAAGAGGAGCTTGACCTGAAACTCTTTGACAGGGCAGGAAGACTGGTAATCCCTACAAAAGAAGCCGAACTCCTTTATCCCCGCGCCATGGAGATAATCGAGAAGGTCAAGGATATGAAGTCGGCTGTGGGAAGGTTTAAAGAGCAGGTAAGCGGGGAGCTGGTTATCGGGGCAAGCACCATCCCAGGCACATATATTATTCCGTCTCTGGCATCTAAATTCAAAAGAAAATATCCGGAGGTCTCCTTTCATGTAGTGATAGGTGACTCGAAAAGGATAACCGAGATGGTCTTGAATCACGAGATACTTCTTGGCATTGTCGGTGCGAAGATGGACAAAGGCAGGGTGGAGTATGTTCCATTCGTAGAAGACGAGCTTGTGCTTGCCGCACTTCCGGGGCTTATTGCCAAGACAGTGATTGCTCCCGGAGAACTTGCCGGTATTCCGTTTTTGCTGAGGGAGGAAGGCTCTGGCACAAGAAAGACAATGGAAAAACATCTCTCTGAAAAAGGAATCAGCCTTGATAATATGAATGTGGTCGCCGTTTTAGGCTCGACGGATTCTATAAAAGAGGCGGTTAAGTCAGGGCTTGGGGCTTCAATCCTGTCGAGACTTGCCATAAGGGAAGAACTGAAAGAAGGCAGGTTGAAAGAAATCAGAATAAGAGGGCTCAGCATGAAAAGGAGCTTTTATATCATCACGCATAAAAGACGCACACTCCCGAAACAGTATCAGGCCTTTTTTGAATACCTGAAAAAGAAATAGATTTTTCCTATATATTTCATTCATTTTATCAATATTAACTATTGGACTTGTTCTGGGGAGCTTGCCTAAAATTTTTTGATAAGTCTTTTGTTTTGAGCAAGAGGGGCATGGGGCTGGTGCCCCACCTGGTCTGCAAAACCAGGGGCAGGGTTGAGAGTCAGCCCTGGTGGGTTCGATTCCCACTGCCCTTCTCCAAGGAACAGTCAGTTTAAAAGAAGAGGTTGATGCCGCATAAAAAGGTATTGTTTATTACCCCGTCCTACCATTGCGGGGTTGTGGAAGTAGCCGGTCATTGGATTCCCCTTCAATTCGTCTATCTTGGCGGCGCTGTCAGGGAAGCAGGTTTTGAGCCGATTGTTTACGATGCCATGACAAAGCGGCATAGCCTTGAGACAATAGCAAAAAAGATTGCAGATGTAAATCCGGATTATGTCGCTACCACGGCAATCACCGCAACAGTGCTTGATGCGCTGGAGGTTCTAAGGGTTGCAAAGGAGATAAATCCGGATATCATCACCATTATTGGAGGGGTGCATCCTACTTTTCTTTATGACGAGGTTCTTGAGAACAAATATGTTGATTATGTTGTAAGAGGAGAGGGGGAGGAGACCATTAAAGAGCTGCTTTTAGCTCTGGAAGGAGGCAGGGGACTTGACCGTGTAAGGGGGATAGCATACAGGAGCGGACGGCAGGTTATAACCACGTCAGCAAGGCCTTTTATTCAGGACTTGGACGGGCTTTCTCCTGCGTGGGACTTAATCGACTGGAAGGATTACAGGTATTTCGTCATACCCCGCAGCCGGCTTGGAGCGGTAAGCACCTCAAGAGGCTGCAGTCATAACTGCGCCTTTTGTTCACAGCAGAAGTTCTGGCATCAGTCGTGGCGGGGAAGGCAGCCAGAAAGTGTGGTTAAAGAGCTGGAACATTTAACCAGGACTTACGGGGTCAATGTCTTTTTAATCCCTGATGAGCATCCTACACAGGACAGGGAGCGGTGGGAAAGACTTCTTGACCTGCTTATAGAAAGGGACTTGGGCATATATCTCCTGATGGAGACAAGGGCGGAAGACATCGTAAGGGACAGGGATATCCTGTACAAGTATAGGAAGGCAGGGGTTGTCCATATCTACATAGGGGTTGAGGCGACAAGGCAGGAGACGCTTGACCTTATAAAAAAAGACATGAAGGTGGAGACCGGAGCAGAGGCAATAAGGCTTATTCACGAGCACGGTATGATTACCGAGACGAGCTTTATCTTAGGCTTTCCGGACGAGACGAAAAAATCGATAAGAAACACCCTCAGGCTTTCCAAGTTTTACAATCCGGATTTCGCACATTTTCTTGCACTGGCTCCATGGCCCTATGCCGATATGTTCAAAGAGCTTGAACCTTATATCGCAGTAAGAGATTACAGGAAATACAATCTTATCGAGCCTGTCATCAAGCCTGAAAAGATGAGTATCAAGGCTGTGGACAAGGCAATCATTGACTGCTACCAGAGCTTTTACATGAGCAAGCTCAAAGAGATACTGTCAATGGAGGATGCCTTTAAGAGAGGCTATCTGCTACGTTCCATGAAATTGATAATGAGCAGCTCGTTTATTGTAGACAAACTTGGCTCGCTCGGCAGGATTCCGCCTCAGGTCAACGCACTGCTTAATAAGCTGGAGAAGGAGAAAGTGGCGGATGAAGGCGTGCCGCAGGACTCGATGTCAGAAGTATCAAGGTCTGTAAAGATCAATGCACCCTTGGGAAAAGTTTTTGAATATGTTGTAAACCCTTTAAACTGGCCCAGTTATGTTATGAGCCTCGTAAGCGTGAAGAACCTCTCCAACAAGGTTCCTGTATCAGGCACTACGTTTGAGTGGACATACAGAATGCTCGGCCTGAATCTAAAAGGCAAGGGCAGGGTGCTTGAATACGAAAAGGACAAAAAGTTTGCAGTAAAGATGCATGGTGCATTTCCAATAATAGAGACGTTTCTGTTTGAAGGAGACTCTAAGGCAACAAGATTGACCATTAAAATCAACTATGAAGTTCCCGGCAAGGTGCTTGGTGTTTTAGCTGACAAACTTCTCATAGAGAAGATAAATGCGAAAGAGGCAGAGACCGTGCTTAAAAAAATAAAGATGATTTGTGAAAGCGAAAGTGCTACCATGTAAACCGAAAACCGTCATGGAGGTGGAACGTGGAGCCGAAAAACCTGGATGTAAGAGGGCTTAAGTGTCCTGAGCCTCTAAAGAGGACTCAGGAGGAACTGGAATCAATAAAAGAAGGCGTTTTAGTTGTTCTTGCCGAAAGTCCTGCAAATTTGAGCATAGAGAGGTTTTCAAGGAAGTCAGGGTTTAGGATCGAAAGCACCAAGCGCGAGGGCTACCACGAGCTTAAGATAATAAAGACTCCTCACAGCAAGCCGAAAAAAGAAGGCATCCTGCAGAGGCTTATGCGGTTTGTGAAGAGAAACAAACAGGTTGAGGGGTTGAATGATACGATGGTTGTGGTCTCAACGAATGTGTTTGGAAGACACGAGGACATAGGCAGGGTGCTCATGAAAGGGTTTTTTGAGACGATGAAGGTTATGGGTGACATACCGGCTGTCATGTTTTTCATGAACTCAGGGGTTTTGCTTACTACAACGGATGAGGAGATAATTCCCCTGCTTAAAGAATTTGAGTCCGAGGGCGTGGAGATATACTCCTGCAGCACCTGTCTTAAGCACTTTAATCTTGAGGAAAGTCTAAAGGTCGGACAGGCAGGAGGCATGGCAGTGCTTACCGACGGAATGAGAACATATAAGAAAATTGTAACTATATAAGAGGTGTTGTTCTGATGGTTATTGATGCACGGGGTCAGGCGTGCCCCAAGCCTGTGATGATGGCTGAAGAGGCGGTCTCTAAAATCGGAGAGGGCATAGTCGAAGTACTCGTTGACAACGAAGCCTCGGTCAAAAACCTTTCGAGATTTGCAAAAAACAATGCCCTGTATGCAGAGACCGAAAAGGTAGATGACTACTGGAAAGTCAAGATTGTCAAAGGCTATCCCTGCGAGATTGCAGAGGAAGAAGAAAAACCGTTGGTGGACAAAGGGGTTTTTCTTATCATCGGCACTGATGTGATGGGCAAGGACGAAGACATCGGAAGGGTGCTCATGAAAGGCTTCTTTGAGACCATGAAGGTGACAAAGGAACTGCCGCAGTCCATATTCTTTTTGAACAAAGGAGTGATGCTGACTACAACAGACACCGAAATTATTCCTGTACTCAAGGAGCTTGAGTACATGGGTGTTGAGATATACTCCTGCGGCACGTGTCTTAAGCACTACGGGCTTGAATCAGAGCTTAAAGTAGGCCACCGGGGCACGACAAATCACATAATTGAAGGGCTGAAAGAGTTTAAAAAGGTCGTATGGATTTAAGGGCATATCCTGAAATCTGAAGCTTGTACCCTGCGGGATCCTCTCCGGCTTTTTCTGCATTAATAATTCTGGTATGTTAAAATGTATAAAAATTTTTTGTAAAGGAAGGTATCGGCTATGTTTAACATGAAGGTAGTTCAACCCACGAGGCTTGACCCTGACACAAGGTTCAAGTTCAGATGTCATAAAGCGATTAAATGTTTTACGCGTTGCTGCAGCAACATAGATATAATGCTTACGCCTTATGATGTCTTGAGGATGAAGAACAGGCTGGGGATTACATCAGAGGAGTTTCTTGACAAATACACAATAATGCGCATTGACCAGAAGTCTTCGCATCCTTATGCCTATCTCAGGATGGGGGATGATGCAGAGCGGAGGTGTCCGTTTGTCGTTGTGCCTGACGGCTGCACTATCTATTCTGACCGCCCTGTAAGCTGCAGATACTATCCGATAGGACAGGCTACTTTAAAGAAGCGTGAGAAAGGGGGCATTGTTCACGAAGAGTTTTATTTTTTTATAAGGGAAGAGCACTGCCTTGGCTATCAGGAAGACACAGAGTGGACCATAGAGTCATGGAGGGACGACCAGGGTGCATTGCACTATGATGAGATGAACAGAGAGTGGAAAGAGCTTTTGATGAGGAGAAACCTTCCGGGACAGCCTGAGCTTGACCCGAAGAAGCAGACCCAGTTCTTCATGGCAAGCTATGACCTTGACCGGTTCAGAAGGTATATATTTGAAAGCAGGTTTCTTGAGTTGTTCGAGGTTGACGAGGATGAAGTCGAGAAGATGAGGCAGGATGAAGTCGCACTTATGAAGTTCGGGTTTAAGTATCTGAAGTATCTTATGATGATGGAGCAGACGCTGAAGCTGAAGGACGGGGTGCTGCCTAAGCAGTAATATCTAACTGGCTTTTAAGCCATTTCTCCAGTTCTTCGTCAATTGGATACATGTCCGCAATGGGTTTGACACCTTCTTTTTTGACCGCATTCAGGAGCAACTCCTGTGGAACGTCAACGATTTCGCCTATGGTTTTACTTGTCAGGTTGTAGGTTTTCATCACCATAAGGCTGGCGGTGTCATCTACATAGTCTATATAGAACATGAAGCCCTGTGTTTCCTTTATGAGGTCGCGGTCTTTTTCAGAGTGCACAAATCTTGGTTTAAAGAGGTCTTGGGGAGTTACGTCCCACCTCAGGTGCTTCATAAAGACTTTGTTTTTCTTAAGCCTTGAGAGTTTGAGACGCATTTCTTCTTAAGCGTTTCCTATCTTACCGAGTGAAGATTTATATGCCTCGATTGCACTTTGCTCAACATCTTTCAGCATCTCCTCTTTTGCCCTTTCCAGCCGTTTTAGCGGCAGTCTCAGGGTTCTGGCCACTTTTTCCAGTGGTTTTTTCTCGCTGAAGTGCATCTCTGCAATCAAGACTTTCAATGCGTCATCGAGGATTGAATTTCTCAGCACCTCGTCTTCTATATCAATAAGTGCTGCTGCCTGCTCAAAAGAAAGCGACTGTTTAACCGCATTTCTAATCTTATTAACAGACTCTTCGTAAAGTTTGTCCTCTTCCGAGGCGGCTTCATCATACCATGGTTTTTCCATTATTTTATTTTAACACCAACTCTTAATAAGATGAAAGGGCAGGGCATACGCCCTGCCCTTTAAGGCGGAGTAATTTAAATCTTGAAAGGATTTGCGAATAAAACGATCAAAACCACGACGAGGGCGTAAATGCAAAGAGACTCAATCATCGCCAAGCCGACGATGAGAGTTGTCATGATTTTGCCGGATACTCCTGGGTTTCTGGCTACGCCTTCGCATGCCCTACCAAGACCGAGGCCCTGCCCTATACCTGTGCCGAGTGCAGCAAAGCCTATACCGATACCGCAGCCTATAACAGCCATGGCATAATAGCTAAGCTTTGCATCCGTTAATTCTGCCGCAGCCTCCTCTGTAGCAAATGCAAGAGGTGCCAGTACCCAGAGCATAATCAGTGAGAGAATAACAACTGCCAGTGCTTTTCTCATTACTCCTTCCTCCTTTCTTAGTAAAATTCTCAGTGCGCCTCTTCAACAGCGCCTGCAAGATAAAGGGTCGCCAAAAGGGCGAAAACAAATGCCTGAACTAAACCGACGAGAACACCGAGTATCAGAATAGCCGTCGGAACGATAATAGGTGTCAGAATGCCTAAGACAATAAGTATTATATGTTTTGCAATCATGTTACCAAAAAGCCTGACGGACAGGGTGACAGGTCTTGCAAGATGCCCTATCACTTCCACGAAGAACATCAGAATCATCAGCGGCAGTGCGGCAAGAGAACGCATCGGACCGAGGAAGTGTTTTATGTAGCCAAGCTTGTGAACTCTAATTCCATAAACGTGTGTTGCGAAAAACACAGGCACTGCCATCGAAGCCGTCATATTCAGATTGCTTGTCGGTGATGCAAAGCCTGGAACAAGCCCCATGAAGTTGCAAAGAAGGATGTACATGAAGATTGTGGCTATCAGGGGGAAGAATGTCCTTCCCCAGTGATGCCCGATGTTTTCCTCCGCCAGATTGAGCATTGCCTCTACTATTACCTCAAAGACGTTTTGCGTGCCTTTTGGAACGAGCTTGATAGAGCCTCTTATGATAATGGAAACGGCTATGAGGATTATAGACGCCAGGAATGCATAGGAAACGTAGTGAGGCACTACTTCCGGATTAATAATTAAATCCATTAATGCTGACTCGTGCATGTATGCCTCCTCGAATGAAAATTACACTATGTTACTTAAGATACCTATTAATGTCAAGAAATTGTCTTATAAAAAAAACAAATAGAGGGTACAGCCCTTTATTTTCTTTTAAATCAGAGACTGCCATACAAATTCAAATTTTAAAAGGCGCTTATGCCTTTTTTCTTTTATGTCCGCTTCCTGAGATATGGGGCTCTGCCCCAAGCCCATTGCTACTTTTTGCTCGCCCAAAAAGTAGCGCAAAAAGGGCGCCCTGTGAAAATTTCCGGGCGGCTTACTCGCTCTGCCTCCGGTAAATTTCAGCAAACTCGGTCGGATCGACCTCAAACACGCTGAAATTTTTAACCCTCCGGCAGACCTCGTAAGCCTGAAATTTTCAAATGGGTTAAAACAGGGATTATAACTGCCGTTTTCAAAGAGCAAACTTATACTATATGCCATTAGTTGCATGTCGCTATAAATACACTACAAATAGTTGAATTTTTGCAGAAAAGTTATTAGTATTAACTGCAATTTTTAAGGGAGCTTCTTTAGCAGGGAGATAGCGGGGAAAAGAATAGTAGTTATGGTGATAGACAATAGGGGGATAAGGTAATGGTGGTGAGGGAGTTAGGAGGATAAGATATTATTATTTTGAAAATAATTTTATGGTGGAGAATACTTTGTTACATGTAGAAGCAAAGAAGGCTTTAAAAGGGCACTTAGAAAGAATTTTGAATAATTGTAAAGTGAATGAAGGTGTTATTGATTTTGATGATGATATCTATAGAGATATTTACAGTTATGTAAATGAGACAAAAAAGCATAAAAAAGTATGGATGCGTGATATAGACATACTTGGCGTCTTATACAAACAAGTTTCAAATTATTTGAGTGAACATATCAAAAATTATTGGGAAACCTCGGGAGAATTAAAAAACATTATTGGGAATAAAACTATTAAAAGCTTATGTAGTAGAATTATTTCTTATTTAGAGTCCATTCCTAGAGATTATTTTGTCTTTTTTGAACTTCCTTATGTACGAGGAATAGGCGTAAAAGAAATAAGTTTAACAAATAATATTTCATTTATAGAAGTAATTAATGATAATGATTTTTCTGAGGTTAGTGTTCCATACAATATAAGTATACCAAGGACAGGCGCTCTTGCCATGGGGCTTTTGGGCAGTCCCCATGGTTATAAACTCAAAAAGGGACGATTGTATGTTCGTATCCAAGCTGATGGATATGCAGATGGGACATTAGAGAGTAGCGCAATAAAGAAGGCATACTCAAGATTCAAACAGGTAATTTTCCTTTCTAAATTATCAGGAGTGCTTACAGAAGGAAATGTAAAGACCTCGTCATCTAGATTCCCTGATACAACTCCACAAGTGTATGCAATCTATGCCAAAGAACCAAGTACTGAAAAATATGGTTTTAACCTCCCTGAAACAGTATATGGCTATATATCAAGGCTTAGCATCAATGAAGATAGCTTAAAACCTACTAAATTAGAAATTTTTGCGGAATCGTTCGAAAATAAAGAATCCTTAACTCCAAAAGATAAAGCTAAAATTCTTAAAAACCGTCTTCACTATCCTATTAAATTATTGCAAACCTCTGAGGATGATAAAATCACTGAGCCGATAAAAACTGCGATTGAATGGGCTCTTGATTCACTTACTAATGACAATAATACATTTGCTTTTTTACAAGCATGTATAGGACTTGAAGCGATATTAGGAGATAACAATACTCGAGAAAAGCTGACTGAAACTTTGGCAGACCGATGCGCTTATTTACTAGGAAACAGTATTCATACAAGAAGAGAGATAAGAAAAAAATTTGTGAAATTATATCGTAGCCGTTCTAAACTTATTCATGGCAGGAAAGCAATCTTAGGTAACGAAGAGCTTGGCTTATTAAGGTATGCTCAAAATATATTGAGTCGAATTATTTTGAAAGAAATTTCCTATATTTAATGAGGGTTATAATTTGCAACCCCCTTATACAACCCCCTTACAATAGAAAAACAAATAGGACTTAAGGGAAAGGCTATGGTTTCTTTTTTGTAGCCACCACAATCCTCTCAATCCCTGCGTAATCCTTTATAACGCTTAAAGGCTCAAATTGGAAGCTGCGGACGATGTGTGTTATATCCTCTGCCTGTCCTTCACCTGCCTCTACGATTATCAGCCCTTTGGGTTTCAGATGCCGGGCTGCCTGCGAGAAGATTTCCCTGTAGAAATAAAGTCCGTCCTTACCTCCGTCGAGTGCGTCTTTGGGCTCCCAGTCCCTTATCTCAGGCTGAAGGCTCTGGATGTCTCCGGATTTTATATAAGGCGGGTTTGAGACGATTATGTCGAATATCATGTCTTTTACAGGCTCAAACAGCGAGCCGTGCAGGAAAGTCACGTTTTTTATGCTGTTTATTCGTGCGTTTTCTTCTGCGTATTTGAGGGCTTTTTCCGAGGGGTCAGTGCCGTAGAGTTCTGCCATAGGCAGGTTTTTTGCCAGAGCAAGAGCGATTGCACCGCTTCCTGTGCAGAGGTCTATGATTCGGATTGGTGAATTCCTGTCTGCTCTTTTCAGGGTTTCTTCAACGAGCAGTTCGGTCTCAGGTCTGGGGATGAGGACGCCCTGCCCCACATTTATCTTTAAGCCGTAGAAGTCAACGTAGCCGATTATATACTGAAGGGGCTCGCGCTTTGTCCTGCGCCGGAGTATTTCATTGAGTTTTTCTGTTTCAGCTTTACTGAGTGTGGGGTTGTCCCTGTAAAGTGAGACCCTGTCTATGCCGATGCCTTCGGTGATGATGAGTTCTGCTTCTTTTTCCGCCTGAGGTATGCCGTGCTTTTTCAGGAAAAGGGCGCAATGGCGCAGCAGGTCAAGGGCGTGCTCTGTCATTTCTGTCGATTTCTTTTAGTTTTTCTGTTTGATAGTGGGTATGAAGGGCGTCTATTATCTCATCGAGGTTTCCTTCGAGCACTTCCTCGAGCTTGTGGAGGGTTAGTCCTATTCTGTGGTCTGTGACTCTGTTCTGGGGGAAATTATATGTTCTGATTCTTTCGCTCCGGTCGCCTGTGCCGACCTGTAGCCTCCGTTCCTGCGCCCTTTGTCTTTCCTGAGCCTCCATCTCAATCTCATAGAGTCTTGAGCGCAGGACTTTCATGGCTTTTTCCTTGTTTTTTATCTGAGACCTTTCGTCCTGACACTGAACGGTTATGCCTGTAGGAATATGCACTATTCTTACTGCCGAGTATGTGGTATTGACTCCCTGCCCGCCTGGTCCTGAGGCGCAGAAGGTATCTATTCTAAGGTCTTTCTCGTCTATTTTTATGTCTATGTCTTCTGCCTCTGGAAGCACGGCTACTGTAGCCGCTGATGTATGAATCCTGCCTGATGCCTCTGTAAGGGGCACTCGCTGGACTCTGTGGACTCCGCTTTCGTATTTAAGCCTGCTGTAAGCACCCTTGCCCTCGATGCTTACTATGGTTTCCTTTATGCCTCCAAGCCCTGTGGGACTGGACGCTATGGTATCTACTTTCCATTTTTTGGATTCTGCATATTTTGCATACATCCTGAAGAGTTCTGCTGCAAAGAGCGCTGCCTCTTCGCCTCCTGTGCCTGCCCTTATCTCCAGTATTACGCTTCTTTCGTCCCTTGGGTCTTTTGGTATGAGCATGAGCTTCAGCTGTTGCTCAAGTACGGGTTTTTTCTCTTTAAGTTCGTTAAGTTCTGCCTGTGCGAGTTCTTTAAGGTCGGCATCGCCGGAGCGGAGAAGCTCCTCTGCCTCTTCCATGTCATTCAGGAGCTTTTTGTATTCTGAGATTTTCTCCACCAGAGGAACGAGCTCTGCCTGTTCCTTTGAGTATTTCTGATACTCCTGTGGGTTTGAAAGGACATCAGGCTGCATGAGCAACTGAGTCAATTCCTCGTATCTTTCCTCTATGGTCTTCAGTTTATCGAGCATTGGTTTGTTCTGCCTCCAGCGAAAGCACCTCGGTGAGTGCCCTGATGGCTACCTGTATCTGTGCATCGTCCGGCTCGCGGGTCGTAAGCTTTTGAAGAAGAAGTCCGGGAAGGACAATCGCCCTGACAAAAGGGTTTTTCATTCTGGCTGAAAGCCTCAGTGCCTCATACGAGATGCCTGCAATCAACGGTATAAGGACAATCCTTATAAGAAACTTATGTATGAGCGCCCACGACTGCGGAATAAATGAAAAAACAAGTATGCTTATTACCATTACTATAAGAAGAAAGCTCGTTCCGCATCTTGGATGAAGCGGACTCAGTTCCCTTACGCTTTCCACATCAAGTTCCTTGCCTTTCTCATATGCATGTATTGCCTTATGCTCTGCACCGTGATACTCGAATATCCTTCTCATCTCGCCCCATAACCCTATAAGGACTATATAAAGAAGAAACATGGCGACTCTTACAACCCCGTCTACGAGATTAAACAGCAACGGGCTCTGAGCCACAGAAGGCAGAAGCAGTCCAATGAGCTTTGTCGCATAAAGCGGAACCGCTATGAACAGGACAATGCCGAGCGATATAGCCAATCCGATAGTAAGTGCTATGGCAGTGCGGCTAAGGGGTTTTTCTTCCTCTTCGTCGTATGCCTTGCTTGCTGAAAATTCAAGCGCTTTTATCCCGATTACGAGGGCGTGAAAGAGCGCAACTATCCCCCTTATCAGGGGAAGTTTCAGTATCTTCGGAAGTTCAAAAAGTGTTTCTTTTTTCACGTGAATTTCCCCCTTTGGGTCTCTGACTGCGACCGTCCACCCTTTAGGTGATTTCATCATCACTCCTTCTATAACTGCCTGTCCGCCAATGGTTTTCATAAAAATATAATAAAAAAAGCCGTTAGCCTTGGTGACCGAGACTAACGACTTGCCAATTGATGTGTTCTATTTATTTTTCTTTGCGTATTTCTTTTTGAACTTTTCGACTCTGCCTTCAGTGTCGACTATTTTCTGCTTGCCTGTGAAGAACGGATGACAGCTTGAGCATATATCTACGTGTATCTTCGGCTTTGTAGACCTTGTGACGAAGCTTTCGCCGCATGCACATACGACTTTTGCCTCTTTGTATTCAGGGTGAATGCCTTGTTTCAACTTGATTCCCTCCAATTTTTAGGATTTCAAACTCTTATTATAAAAGATTCCTGCCTTTTTCGCAATGAGTGGATAGGTCTGTTTTTCCATCGCTGTTTTCAATAGCAGGGAAAATCACGACCATGCATAGAAAAGAACTCAAACCCCTGCTACAATTAGGCTATGCCGAGGGGGTTTACCGTCATAGAAGTCGTAGTCATAATGGTCATTATTGCGATACTGGCTGCGGTTGCGCTTACAAGGTTTTCCTCTTTTGAGACTATAAAACTTAACGGTGCTGTAAGGAAGATCGTTTCAGACATAAGGTATACCCGAAAGTTAGCTATATCCACACAAAAAAGAGCCGGGCTGACATTTAATACAAACGGCTACAGTGTTTATGAGGACATAACAGTTCCCACTCTGGCGGAAAGTCCTGGTGAGCCGTGCTCTACGGATTCTTCGAATAAGTTTGTTGTTGATTTTACAGCGGACAGGTGCAGCAGTTACGAAGGGGTGACTTTGAGCTATTCTGCGGCGACTGTGGCATTTGATTCCTTGGGCAGCCCTGTGGATGCCTCAGGCTCTCCTCTGGACACGCAGACTGTTACTGTAACCCTGAACATTGCAAAAACCATAACCATAGAAGCCGGCACAGGGAGGGTAGGCTATTGAAAACCCAGGGGTTTACTCTTATCGAAACGGTCATGATAATTGTCGTGGCTTCGGTGGCGATACCGGTTTTAATCATGGCTCTTGGCAGGCAGGCAAGGCTGGGTATGGATGCCGAGCTTCAGGTGGCAGCTTTGAATTTAGGGCAAGCGCTTATGGAAGAGATAGTATCCAAGAGATGGGATGAGACCCCTGGCTCTTACTCAAGCGTTCTCGGTCCTGAAGGCGAGGAAAGCAGGACTCAGTGCACAGGCACTTCGGCAACACCGTTTGATGATGTAGATGACTACAACGGCTATTCAGAAACGTGCACGCTCGGCGGAGTCGAATACACAAAGACCGTTACTGTCTGCTATGTTCAGTCCACAGACCTTGATGCCTGTCAGGGCAGCACTACGGACTATAAACGCATAAAGGTGACGGTTTCTACTGACCGTCTCGGCTCTATGGAACTTGTAACTCTGGCAGTCAATTACTAATATGCAAGGGAAAAACGGTTTTACACTTATCGAACTCACGCTGGCAATAGTTATTACAGCCATTCTGGCGGTTGTGATAGGCAGTGCGCTTTCAGAAGGTGTAAGGGCATACCTTAAGACAGACAACCGCAATGAGGCACTTGAAGAGGCACGCACTGCTATTGAAAGGCTTTCAAAAGAGATAAGAAACGGCACTCAGATTGCTACTGCTACCTCTACTGTGCTGTGCTTTGCTGATGCAGACGGCAATACTGTAAGCTTCAGGTATGAAGGCGGAAATAACATTATATTGAGGGAGGCGATAGCAACCGGCATCGGGGGCTGTCCTGGCACAGGAGGTAACACTCTTGCAGCAAACATCACGAGTTTTAGTTTCTCGTATATACAGAATTCAGGTGCTTCTGACCCTTCTCCACCTTCTAATACAAAGCGGATAAGAGTTTCACTTACAGCTACGGTTTCGGATGAAAGCGTTGAGCTTCAGACAGAAATCCATCCAAGGGGGCTTTGATGAGGCAAGCAGGCGTTTCAGTGATAGGTGCTGTACTTGCTTTGCTGATTCTTTCGGTGCTTGTTGCAGTCAGTGTATCACTTGTAACAACAGGTGGAAGGTCAGGGCTTTATGAAGAGCAGGGGGGCAAGGCGTTTTATATTGCCGAGGGAGGGCTTCAATACAGTCTGCCTCAGGTCAAGAACTCGCCTTCATACTCAGGTGACACTGACAAACCACTTGGAGAAGGCGCATTCACTGTTACGGTTTCAAGTGGTCCTGGGGTTGGGCAGAGAACAATAAGCTCTACGGGTAAGATTACATACGGCACATTTACAACGCAGAGAATTGTAAACGCCGTGGTGCAGGGCGGAGAGGCAATCACCGACGGTGGTTTTACTGACCTGGCAAACTGGCCTGACGGCGACTGCAAGCCGAACAGGAATCAGGGGACAGTCTCTATTGTGGACGGGGCACTGAGCATTGCCACAAACGCTGCCAGGAAGCAGTCCATGAAGGACTGCAGACAGCAGAGCCTTGCTGTCCCTATCCCGCCAGCAACAGATGTAACTTTATCATTGAGATATTATTTTTCCTCAACGCACACATGCAGCGATGAATCCGAGAAGACCACAGCCAAGTGCGAGATGTCCGTAATCTTTGTTTATTCCGACGGAAGCGAGGAGGAACCGTGGACAAACTCTGATTATCCGACCTCCTGGGCATCCACAGGTGACATATCGTGGACTACGAAGGCAGACGTTAATCTGACGGATATAAAGCTTTTTTATGATATCAAGAGCGCTAATGCAAAGAATGCGCAGACAACAGGCTGGCTTGATGATGTCTCGCTTACATCCCCGTTTGTTGTTACCAGTATAAAGGAAAGCTTTTAAATGGGATCAGTCGCCATATCAGCGGAGAGTTATTTTCCCTGTCTCAGGGTCGTAATCATACTTGTCAGGGTTCAGTTCTATGCCTGTAAAGGCTGCTATTTCGTCAAGGCTTTCCGGATACTTCCCGTTTGAGGCGTAATAGGCAGCAATAGAGCGCTTTATAGTGTCGAGGTTTGCGGCATCAGCCGCCTCTTTTGACATTTCATATGAATCTATGAGTGCATCTCCGTACTCTTCAACAGGACTTTCTTTGCAGGCGGAAATAAGGGATAAAAGAAACAGAACGGACAAAACAAAGAAAATTCTTTTCATCAGTTGCCCTTCAGTATTCTATCCCTTTTCTTGCCTTTATGCCTTTTTGGAAAGGGTGCTTGACCGTTTTCATCTCTGTTACATAGTCGGCGAGTTGCTTGAGTCTTTCAGTTGCGCCTCTGCCTGTAAGTATGAGTTCGACTTCTTCTGGTTTTTCTTTTAGAAATGTAACAGCCTCTTCCTCTGTGATAAGCTCTTCAGGCAGTAGGCAGTTGAATTCATCGAGCACAGCGAGGTCGAACTGATTAAGCATGCTTTTTATGGATTGCAGTGCATTTCTGGCTTGTTCCTGCAGGAGGTTTTTGTCAATGTTTGGGTGAAAAAGGGGAGAGAGCACGTTTTCAAAATGTAGGACTTTTATAGAAAGTTGTTCAAGGAGCTTGGTTTCGCCGCCAGTGTTTTGCTTCATGAACTGTGCAAAGAGCACTCTGAGGCCTCTGCTTTTTGCCCTTATGGCAAGACCTACGGCAGATGTAGTCTTTCCTTTTCCGTCTCCAGTGTATATATGGATAAGACCTTTTTTCATGGGAGGTATTAAACCATGGAGCGGGCGACGGGATTCGAACCCGCGACCTGGAGCTTGGGAAGCTCCCACTCTACCACTGAGTTACGCCCGCATGTCCTCAGTAGTTCTTCTCGTTGTCCTGATTTACGTAGAAGTTGGCTCCTTCCACTGCTGTGCCGCTTTTTCCAGTGGCGTTTGCTATGAAACCGGTCGTAGCGTTATCAACGACTGTATAGTTTATTGCATAGTTGAATCTCAGGTTTGCATCATCGCCTGGTTTAAACCCGGGAAGATATGCCTGAATAGCGGCTATTCCGTCCAGTGTGCCGCTTGCTGTTGCATCCCCGGGGGCGTATTCTCCGTACTCTGCGTAGTACTGTTCCTGAAGAAGCCTTAATGCTTCAAGGTTTGCCTTTGCCTCTGCATGCATGGCCTTTGCCCTCTGCCCAAGAAAAAGAGGCACTGCAATACCTGCAAGTATTCCTAAAATAAGAATGACAATTAAAAGCTCCACGAGTGTAAAACCTGAACGGTCAGTAGGTGAAAGCTTCACGCTTCTGTCACCTCCTTTATAAGGGATTGCCTTCTAAAGCATAACATAACATTGCGTTGTTTGACTACACTGGTTAAACTTTCGGCTTTTTTACCGCGATATATATAATCGTCAATGCCGTTAAAAACAGACTCAATGTCATGAAAAACAGTATCTTGTGCGGGCGGTATCGAAAGATAACTGAATGCTTACCTTGAGGGACTACGATACCTCTTAATAAGCCGTTGACTTCGTATATCCTGGTTTCTTTGCCGTCTATAAACGCTTTCCAGCCGGGGTAATACTGGTCTGAAAGCACCACAAACCCCTCATCAGGAAAATCAGCGCTTATAACAATTTCATTCAAGCCATACTTTTTTATTGAGACTTTGCCCTTTGAAAACTTTTTCCTTCGGATTTCGTCTATGTCATTTTTGTAGATTATAGCCTGGTCTTTGAGATTAATTTCCAGAAAGTCGAGTTTTCTTTTTGCTTCGTAAAAGTCATTGACTGGTATCAGTTCTGCTATAGACCATGCCCTTGGGAGGTAGTTTTTATTCAGGTAGACGTTATAATCTTCGGTCTCTGAAATCTTTTTGTAGATAAAGTCTTCATCCTTAACGTGAGTGTTAAGGATAGGGGGATTATAATGCTCGAATTTCTCCATGGAGAGGTCTTTTATCTCTACAGGGCGTTCTGGAATAGTGATGATGAACACCGTGTATGTATCGCTTTTGTCTATTTTTATTACCTGATGAAAGTCTCTGTATTGCTTTTCCAGCCAATCAGCGGGAATCAGCAGTTTGCTGTCGAGGTCTCTTAGGGCTGATATTTTGTTTACTTCAGAGGCTGGATAGAGATACACGCCTAAATATCCTTCTGCACCTTCAGGTGCTTTAGCCTTAAAGGATATGGCATAAGCTCCTTTAGCGAGATTAAGTGTTTTGTAGATGAGTCCGATATCTTTTCCGCCTGGCGAAAAGAGTATGTATGTGTCTTTGTGTTTTTTGGCACTTCTTGACGGTGTCCAGTCGAGGCTGGGCATCTTGGTGCGGCTTGGAGCAGAAGCACTTGCTTTTACATCATCGACATTTAGATTCATTTCCTTTGAGATTTTCAGGTATTTGCCCCCGAGCATACTCAGAATAACGTTGTTGTTTATAAGGTAGTCCCATGAGATAGAACCCAACCCTGCAAGCCACAGGTTTAAGATATCGCCGTATTTTTCCAAGAAAAGCGGGTCGTATCCGGTGAGGGAGCTTGTTTTACATGTCAGGTTGGCTGTGGGATTGTATTTGCTTACTTCCCACCAAAGTTCCCGGGGAATGATGTTGGCTATTCTGTAAATCTCCTTGTCTGTTTCCGTAAACTTATAATACGGTTCAGAACTGCAAAGGTTTGCCGCCTCAGAGAGTTTTGGACCTGTTGTCTTCTGGAGACCACCCAGTGAAAAAAGCTCTAAAAATATCAAGACTAAAAGAAGATATATCATCGCCGGTCTTTTAAATTTTTCGTATACATATGTCCAGAACAGATAGAGGAACATCAGAACCAGAGGTATATATACGAATTTGTTTTCGATACTTAAGGCTTTATCTGCGAGATAAGGGTTTTGATACCCTCTGGACAGCAAGTGACTTATTAAGGTTTTTTTAAGCTCAAGAGACTGAAATGACAGAACAAGACCCGTTGCCAGCAGAATCGCTGATATAAGACCGAATGAAACGTATTTGATATAGTCCTTTTGTTTTTCGTAAAGCAGTCTTTCGATGCCAAAACCAGAGAGGACGGAGACAGCAAAGGTAAATTCAAATATGTTTCTTCCGTGAGCCCGAATCTTATTGAATACAGGCACATGGTAAAGAAGCCTGTAAACAGGGTTGTCCCCGCCAAGTGAGAGAAAGATTCCAATGAGCCCTACAATCCCCCAGAATTTGATATGGGAATTAATCTTTCTTCCGGTGGTAAAAATCACTACGGATAATACTAGAGGCAGAATTCCTATGAGTATCGACATGCCGCTTTCTGGTGACCAGCCTTCAAACAAACGCGGGAAGATAAGGGACGAGAGCATTTCCCAATAGACATGATATCCTGTGAAGTATTCGTATCCGAGGTAGAGTTTTCTGGCACGCATCCATGAAAGGGAGAAGAGTTCCGTGGTTGCCAGTATTTGAGGCAGGGCAATAAAGATTCCAAGGAGTATCCCTGAAACCCCAAGGATAAAAAACCTTCCTCTATGCGGGCTCTCAGGTTTAATGCTGTAAAATATCAGAAAGAATCCGGCAACGAGGTATGTATAAACACATATCTGGAAATTGCCTGCAAACACCTGCACTGCAATGGCAAGTGCGAGTAGAAGAGAGTATCTCAGTTCCAGTGTTCTTCTTAGCTTTTCGAAAAAATACATGATTAAAGGGAGGTACACTGCTGAATTCACTATTGCCGTGTGGTCTTTGTTCGTTGCAAGGAAGCCTGAGAAGCCGAATACAATGCCTGCTGTAAAAGCAGGAAACTTTTTTATCCCTATGAGTCGCACGTAAAGGAAGGTGAAGAATCCTGCAAGGGCAAAATGTAAGATATAGTTTAGGTTATAGGCTAAAGGGGCATTCAGGATAGAGTAAAGGATAAGGTTTGGCGGATAAAGTGTGCCGTATTGTATTTCGCTGAAAAACGGCATTCCTGCAAACTCGTAAGGATTCCAAAAGGGAAAGTTGAGGCTTTTCAGTGCGGATGAGTAAAGGTGTTTTACCGAATAGTTTTGAGCCAAGGCGTCATTGTATGGCGCAAGAAGAATACCTTCTGTGAATGCCCTGTAATTAAAAAAACAGGAGACGAAAAGGAAGAGCAAAAAATATTTTAAATTGCTGTCAAGAAATTTCTTGAGTGCCCCCATGTATTTTTTGCCTTATTTTTGACTTTTTATTATTTCGATGAGCTTTAAAAAGTCGGCTAATTCTTCTTTGTATTCGCCTTCAATGTCGAGTTTTCTTGCTGTCTTTAGATGGATTTCTGCCTTCTCCCATTTTTGCTGTCTCAGGTAGCAGATGCCGAGATAATAATGCGGTAATAAGAAATTCCGGGTGTTTTCAATGGCTTTTTCAAAATAACCAATTGCTTTGTTAAGAAACAGTTTTTTCTTTGTTTTTTTGCTTTTGGCAGAATTAAACAGGTCGTAATACATAAGACCCAGATTGTAATAAGCGGCTGCCTCACCCTTAGCCGTTTTGATAACGTTTAAGATTTCTTTTTCAGCGACCTCAGGGGTTTCAGCACCGGCAGATGCAAACAGAAGCATGACAGACAGTATCTCTTCTGTTGTGAGGTTTCTCTGTTTCAATGCTTTGAGAAGTTCTTCTTTGCCTTTTTCTTTAATGCCTTTTTTCAGAAGGACTGCTCCGTAATTCAGGTGGGCGAGGGCAAAGTCAGGGTTTTTCTCTGCTGTGTCTTTCCATATTGCTATTTCGTCTTTCCAAACAACAGTTCTGTTGTATGTGCCGATGCCGTAGATTATGAAGACTGGCATGAGACAGGCAAACAGGATTTTCGGGTTTTTTATCCTTTTTAAGACTGCTCCAATCAGAAGACAGAAACCTGCTGAAGGCAGATAAAGGAAGCGTTCTCCTATAACTCCCCCGGTGGATAAGGTGGCTAATAACGACAGTATTAGCGTGAGTATAATCCATGCTGTCAGGAAGCCTTCGAGTCTTTTGCCTTCAGAGTAAAGAACGCCTCCAATGACAAGAGGGATTAAGGAGAATATGAAGTAAAAGGGACTGTCTGATATATACGGCATCATGTTCAGGTTAAAGGGCACTGCGAGTTTTTGCATGCTGTAGCCGAAGCTGACGAACAGACTGTAAAAACTTTGCGGGTATAAGTCTGATAGTGAGAGAGCTTTATCTGTGTCGTGAGGGAAAAGATAATAGACAACGACTACTATGATGTATGCACAGACTGCCCGGAGCAAACGGTTTTTATTGAATCCGCCGACTGCTTCATATATTAGCAGGATGCCGATAAATGAAAGAGCGTTCTGCTTGCTTAAGACTGAAAGGAGAAAGAGCAGACCGCTTAAGATAATAACGAGGGTTCGGCCACTTTTTCTGTAGTGGAGGTAAAGTATGAAGGCAGGGATAAAGAACACGGTCTGAAGTAGCTCTGCCCTTGCCGACACCCATGCCACTGCTTCTGTATGGATGGGATGAAGAGCAAACAGCAAGGCTGAAAAAAAAGACGCTCCAGTGTTTTCAAGCAGGTAAATGCCCAGAAAAAACACTAGGACTGAACAGATACTGTGAAGCAAGATGTTTGTCAGATGAAACCCTGCGGGCTTTACGCCCCATAGCTGCTCGTCAAGAAACATTGAGATGTCGAAGAGAGGTCTGTAATATTTGGCTTCAGAAGCAGGAGAATAAATATTTCCGGACAGCGTTGTAATCTGATTGATATTGTCCCATACAAAACCGCCTGTGAGTGCTGGTATATAGACTATGAAAGCCACAAGGAATACTACTGCGGACAAAAGAATCCTTGATGATGTAATGTTCTTGAAGTTCATCAATTACCTCGACTTTTTTAAGTATTCACGCACGAAGATGTAGCCTGCCAGTGCAGAAAATATCATCTGGAGTCCAAAGAAGGTAAAGAATAGGGCGGTGATTACTTTTCTCGTCTCGAAGTAATATCCAAATCCCTGCTTTACCCAAGAAATAACTGAATCTACACTTATACCTGCTCCGATGATGAATGAGACGACTCCGGCACATAACAGATATTTAAGGGTGCGAAGATTCAGTGCTTTTACCAGCCGGTCTTCTTTTTTGAATTTATGTCTGATTGCGTAAAGGTCTACGATAATACCGTTTATCATCAATTGAAAGCCTATTATAAAGGACATGACTCCGAATATAAAGGAGTGTATATCGAGCCTGACGCCGAAAGCCTCAAAAGGTTTTCTGAATGTCAGCGCACTTATTACCATGCCGAGCAACAGGAGCACAGCACCGGGCAGGAAGAAGGTGACCAGAGGGTTGTAAAGTATAAGCAGTCCGAGTATGGTTTTAATAATGACGAAGCCGTCTTTAAACGGTTTTAGCTTAGATACGCCGGCTCTTTCATTGTAGTTAATTCCGAGTTCTCTTATGCTTGAGCCCATACGGGATGCCTTGACGACTATTTCCGCTTCAACTGCAAAATCCCTTGATTCTATATCGAGTTTTTCTATCAGTTCTCTTTTAAGTCCGTAAAGACCTGACAGCGGGTCTGTGCCTTTAAAACCGCTCAGCAGTCTGATAAAGGAAGAGATTAGTTTGTTTCCGAGGAGGTTCAACAGCCGTATGTTTTTGCTGTCTCTGCGGGTAAGCACCATGTCCACGGTGTCGAGTTCTCTGCTTATCCTTGGTATCTCTTCAGCCGGATAGGTGTTGTCAGCATCCATGAAGATTATCTTTCTTCCTTTCGCATTGCGGATGCCTGTGATTATGGCTGCTCCTTTTCCCATGTTCTTGCGGTGGCTGATGACCTTGCAGGGAAAGCTGCGGGCTATAGATGCTGTATTGTCTGTAGAGCCGTCATCCACGACCAGAATCTCGAATCTTTCCTTGGCTTCCGGCAGGACTTTCAGAATGCTTTGCAGGGTCAGGGGCAGACCTTCTTCTTCGTTATATGCAGGCAGTATGATTGACGTATCTACTGTCTCGTCATTCATGACCGGACTGTTGTATTCTACATGATTAAGAGTCTTAAATGAAGTTGACCTCTTTGATTGCACCGTTTATAACCTCTTCTTCTGTGATGGTTATCTCTATGGTTTTGCCATTACTCTGAATGCGGTAGGGTGCCTGAGCACCGGTCTCGTAAGGGTTGCCTTCGGTAGAGTAAGGAAGATAGAACTCAAAGTATCCTTCATTGTTGCTCTGTGTGCGCATGTGGTATTCGAACCTGCGGTTTCTGTTGGTAAGCACAGGGACTTTTGCAGAGACTTCGGTGTTTGGAGTCGTCCTGCCGTGAATTTTCACTCCCTCTACGAACTCGAATATTTTTACGAGGCTGAACTTTGCTCTATTAGTCGTCTCGAGCGTTGAGTCGTGTTTTGATTCGTAAACAAGGCGGAAATGCCCCAGTGCCTCCACATTAAAGCCTTCGATGTTTGCAGCTGAGCCGTTAAGATAGAAGAGCCTTGAGCCCATGGCTGAAAAGTATTTCTTGTTGACTTTTCCGGCGTCCACACCTGACTGAAGGAGGAAGTCTTCTTTTGGAATGCCGAGGTAATGAAGGTATGTCAGCAGGTTCTGTTCACCGGTAAGAATGAATCTGACACCCAGACGGCGGCATAATTTTACTGCCTTTTCCTCGTCATCTTCAACGAAGAATCTGGCTGAGTTGAACACGCCTTCACGGTGTGTCTTTCCCCAGCCAAATGGGTTGGCAATGTTTGGTCTTTCTGCAAAGAAGTTTAAGTAATGTCCGAAACTCCATGGTGCCATCACCCCGTATTGAGGTTTTTCCCATGGCTCTGTCAGAAAATCCGTTTTTGGCGTGTTGTCCCTTATCCACAGCAGGGAGTCGAATACCTCCCCCAGACTCCTGATAGAGGTGCTGGGGTAGAGTCTCTCGGACTTTGAAAAAAGGTCAACAGAGGGATATGCCAGGCCAATGATAACTCCAAATGCGATTACCAGGACGACGGGTTTTAGTTTTTGAAGCAGGGGATGTCGCCTTTTGAAGAGATGTTTTGTGCCTCTTTCGAGGAGATTTGAAAGCGACAGGCTGAATACCGGCACCAGCAGAGGAATGAGTCTTATCTGTGTAAACGCCAGGACTGTTGCTGTCACGAGCCAGTAAGCGGTGATAATCGAGACAAAATCACGCTCTTTTTTAGCCCTGTAGATGCTCCAGAGGAGCAGCAGCGGCGTAAAGAGAAAAAGATAGGACGAGTCATGGATATAATCTTTGAGTCCGTATGACAGGATGGACTGCGTTTCTATAACAGTTGAAGCAATGGGGTCGCTTTTGAAAAGGAACATCCATGCGTTCTTTAGAGGTGTTAACCAAAGGACAGGCACTGCTAAAAGAATTACTCCAGCGATAAGGTAGATGAAAAACCTTACAGATATGCCTCTTTTGACTATAAGAGAGGCTATCATCCAGAAGATATATATCCCAGCAGAGAGACAGAGTGTCAGTGTGGGCTGAAAGAGTGAAAGAGGCGAGACCTCAAAAGAGCCTATGCGTGCAAAATGCGATGTCATGGAAAGGGGAAAAGCCAGAACCCATGCCCATAGAAATGTCTTGCGGCTTGCCCTTGCCAGTGTCTCATCGTAATGTCTCCTGAACAGGTCAATGCATCCTTTAAGAAGGACAAATCCGAAGACAATAACAGGAAAAACATTTGCCACTGGCACGAATAAAAAGGACATAGCTATTGCCAGACCGCAGAGGAAGGCTGTGGATGCTTTTCTCAGACTGTATGCTCTTTCAAACAAGTAAAGGATTAACACAAGGAGGAAAGGCTCAAGCATGTGGTGGTCGACCCTGCCTACTCTTGAGGTATGGAGGAAGGCAGGATTCAGTGCAGTAAACAGTGCAGCCAGGAGTCCTGTTTCTTTGCCAAACCACCTGGAGCCGGCTATTGCTATCAGAGCTATGGTAAGAAGTCCAAGCAGAGGGGACACGATAACACTGATTTTGCCTGCCTCATAAAGCGTTGGCTCATTACCTGCAAAAAACCGGGCTATGCTTGCAAGGAAAAAATCAAACCCCGGTGGCCATGCAATGTAAGCACCGGTCGGATAGTTTACGTAGTAGTCAAACTCAAGGAGGCGGGGGTAATGAAGGGCAGTAAGCCATATCCTTCTTACATGATAATAAGGGTCTGTGCCGAAGAGCCTGATTTCCCTTTCGAAAACGACTCCGCTCCAGTTGAAGTAGCACAGGTAGAGGAATGCATAAAATACTGCAAACAGGATAAAATATGTTTTCCAGCTTTCTGAGTGTTTCATGTTTTAGACAATTGGCGACTACAATTAAAAAGGGGGTTATAGAAAACCCCCTTTTTAATTATTGTTTGTGCCGTTTCAAGTTATCTGGCTGTTACTGTGGTGTTGAATATCTCCGAGCCTAATGTGGCTTTTGATGCATAAGCTCTTATCTCGATCGTCCTGCTTCCGGTGTTGGTTATCATGACAGAGCCTTCGATAGCAGTGTTGCCGGTGTCGTCTCTCCTGAACAGATAGTTCTGCGCATTAAATGGACTTCTCTCGTTTTTGCCTATATGGTGATTGATTATGTCGTTAATGACGTCGGCAATGGTGGTATAGGTATCATTACTAGCCTGGTTAAATATGGCGTTACATGTCTTTCCAGGGCCGGGATTAGCTGCCTCTACGCATATTTCCGTTCCGTCAGAGTCCAATACGATGTAAGGGTCACCTGCAACATACGCATCGAGCATGCTCTGAATCTCTGAAACAGCGCCTTTTGCACCTGCCTCAACAGACCTGACCTTTGCTTTCTCTCTCTGTCCCAAAAATGCAGGGATTGCTATCGCTGCAAGTATTCCGATGATTGCAATAACGATCAGGAGCTCGATGAGTGTGAAACCTTTCTGGTCCCTTAGATTATTAACTGCCTTAAACATTCTTTCCCTCCTTTTATTCTCAAAATATTAGGGCTGTCAGACCCTCTCTATTACACCCTGAGTTCTTACATCACCTCCTTCTCAATACTTCGACAGTCTAACCGACTACCGCTAACTTGTCAAGAGAGCTTAAACTCTCACATCCGCTGTATTTATAAAGCAGCTTTTATGCCAGAAATTTAACCGAAAAAATTCAATAAATTCAAGGCTAAAAACTTGAGACATTGCATCTGTGTGACAAATTTTGTCAGTAGATGGTGTTTTTTGTCAGAATTTTGCGATTTTCTATGGGGTTTATCGGAAAACAGGATTGCTGCTTTTCGGATTTATTATATATTTAGTGATTGTAGTATTTACATAATACAGTTGTGTGGTAAAATTTAGACCAGATTAAAAGGCTGACTTTGGAGGGGGATGTATGAAATTTATTGGTCTTGATGCCGGTTCTGTCAGTGTCAAGATTGTTTTGCTGGATGAACATGGCAGAAGGCTTCAGGGCTATTACCGACATCACAAAGGGCATCCTGTAGGCACTGCCCTTGAACTCCTCAGCAAGGTCGCAGACAACGACTGCTCAATCGCGATTACTGGTTCTGCCGGAAGGCTCATAGCTGAGATACTGGGCGTTGAGCCTGTAAACGAGATAGTTGCACAGTCATACTCCACGAAAAGGCTTTACCCGCACATAAAGACGATTATAGAGATGGGCGGTGAGGACTCAAAGCTCATACTCATGGATGAGGCAGGGGTAAAGGATTTTTCCATGAACTCTGTGTGTGCAGCAGGCACAGGCTCTTTTTTAGACCAGCAGGCAGAAAGGCTCAGGCTGACCATCGAAGAGCTAAGCGAACTTTCCCTTAAATCAAAGAAGCCGCCTCGGATTGCCGGCAGATGCAGCGTGTTTGCAAAGTCAGACATGATACATCTTCAGCAGATTGCGACTCCGGTGGAAGACATTGTTGCAGGGCTGTGCTTTGCAGTGGCAAGGAATTTCAAAGGCACAATATCCAGAGGAAGAAATATTGTAGAGCCTGTTTCATTTCAGGGCGGAGTGGCTGCAAACAAGGGAATGATAAGGGCGTTTAAGGAAGTCTTCGGACTTTCAGAGTTATTTATCCCTCCTGATTTTGCCCTGATGGGTGCACTCGGCGCAGCACTTAAGGCTCTGGATGAAGGTGTTGTTAACCGCTTCGATCTTAAAGCCATCGAAGAGTTCTTAGAAAAAGAAAAGCCGTCTTCAGAAGGGCACAAGCCTCTTATTCAAAAAGGCGATGACTTTTTCCAGAGGCATTCCACAGGCAACGGAGAGGTTGTCCGTCCTGAAGGCTCAGACAAAATCAGGGCTTACATGGGTATAGACATCGGCTCAATAAGCACTAATCTTGCGGTTATTGATGAACAGGGAAGGCTTCTTGCCAAGAGATATCTTATGACTGCCGGAAGACCCATAGAAGCCGTAAGACAGGGGCTTTCAGAGATAGCCTCTGAGATAGGCGACAGGGTGGAGATATTAGGTGTAGGCACTACAGGCTCAGGCAGGTATATGATTGCTGATTATGTAGGTGCGGATATCGTAAAGAACGAGATAACAGCACAGGCGACTGCTGCTGCATACATAGACAAAAACGTGGATACCATATTCGAGATAGGAGGGCAGGACTCCAAATACATCTCCTTGCGAGACGGCGTTATAGTTGACTTCGAGATGAACAAGGCGTGTGCAGCAGGCACAGGCTCTTTTCTTGAAGAACAGGCTGAAAAGCTTAACATCTCCGTAAAAGAAGAGTTTGCCGAACGTGCGTTTTCTTCTGAAAGCCCTTCAAGGCTTGGAGAAAGATGCACGGTCTTTATGGAAAACTCCCTTATGGCGAACCTTCAGAAAGGCACGCCTACAGACGACCTCCTGGCAGGGCTTGCTTATTCCATAGTGCAGAACTACATAAACAGGGTCGTGGCAGGAAAACCTGTGGGCAAGAACATATTCTTTCAGGGTGGTGTTGCGTTCAACAAGTCTGTAGTCGCTGCATTCGAGAAGTATCTGGGCAAACAGGTTACAGTGCCGCCTCATCATGATGTCACCGGTGCTATAGGTATGGCACTGATTGCGCAAAGACACATGAAGGAAAAAGGAAACCCGAAGTCAACATTCAAGGGGTTTGACCTCTCGAAGAGACCTTACGAGCTGTCTTCCTTTGAGTGCAAAGGATGCCCGAATATATGTGAGATAAACAGGGTGAAGATAGAAGGTGAGAAAGGCTATCTGTTTTATGGCGGAAGATGCGAAAAATACGATATAAGGAGAAAGGACACAAGCCATATCCCTGACCTGTTCGGCTTCAGGGAGGAGGCTCTCTGGAAGGTTGTAAAGCCGCCTTCAGGCTCAAGACCCAAGATAGGCATCCCTTACATATTCTTTTTCCATGATTTTCTGCCTTTCTGGTGGAGTCTTTTCGATGCCCTTGGCTTTGATGTGGAAGTCTCTCCCAAGACCAACAGGCAGATAGTAGACCTTGGGCTTGAAAGCGTGCTTTCAGAGGCGTGTTTCCCTGTAAAAGTGGCTCACGGGCATATAAGATATCTCCGTGACAACGGGGTGGATGCCATCCTGCTGCCGAGCTTTATAAACCTCAATCGCAAGGGAGAGGAGTTTTCACGTGGTGTTGCATGTCCGCACACGCAGACCATACCTTATGTCTCCAGAGTCGCCATAGACGGGCTTAAGACCATAGTGCCTGTAGTTGACATGAGCAGGGGAAGGGACTATTTGATTAGTGAGCTTAAGAAATCTTTGCGGAGCTTTGGCATCAGCCGCGGTGCAATCACAAGGGCGATTGAAGTTGCAGAGAAGGCACAGACAGAGTTTGAAAATACTGTCAAAGAAAAAGGCAAGGAGGTGTTTTCCTCTCTGCCTGAAAAAGCCATAGTTATAGTCGGCAGGGCGTATAATGCATTTGAAAAGGGTATGAATCTTCGTCTGCCTGAGAAGCTTGCGACTCTGGGTGTGCTTTCCATACCCATGGACATGCTGCCGCTGAATACTGCTGAGATAAAGACTCTCTGGCCTAACATGTACTGGAGGTCAGGACAGAGGATATTGAGTGCAGCGAGGTTCATTGCACAGCATCCGAATCTTTATCCGATTTATATCGGGAATTTCTCCTGCGGACCTGATTCTTTTATATTGAAATACTTCAAGGAAGAACTTTCAGGCAAGCCTTTCCTGCACATAGAGATAGACGAACACAGTGCCGATGCCGGTGCAATAACAAGATGCGAGGCATTCCTCGACAGCATAGAAAACCAGAGGGCAACGATTAAAAAAGCAGAGCGCAAGATGCCCAGAAGTCTCAGTTTGAGCAGGAGAACGGTTTTCATTCCGAGGATGTCCGACCACGCATGGGCGCTTGCTGCTGCATTTGAGCGCTCCGGCGTGCCAGCGTCAGTGCTTCCTGAGCCTGATAAAGAAACCGTGGATGTCGGAATGAGGTATGTCTCCGGCAAGGAGTGCTACCCGTGTGTTGTGACTACAGGAGACATGCTCAAAAAGGTGTTTTCTTCTGACTTCAGGGCTGAAAAGGCAGCCTTCTTTATGCCTTCTGGCACAGGACCGTGCAGGTTCGGTCAATACAATGTTTTTCACAGGCATGTGCTTGACAGTCTTGGTTTTGATAACGTGCCGGTATTTTCGCCCAATCAGGATACAGGCTTTTACAGAGACCTCGGTATCGTAAGCAAAGACTTTACAATGCTCGCATGGAAAGGTATAGTGGCAATAGAGCTTCTTTATAAGTGTCTGCACCAGAACAGACCTTATGAGAGGGAAAAGGGTGTCTCTGATGCCCTCTACGGTGAGTATCTCAAGAAGATATATTATTCCCTTAAGGGGGCTGACGGAGATATCGAGGCTGTCCTTTATGACATGAAACGGGATTTCGAGAATATCCCGAAGCACAAAGAGGAGAGACCGCTTATCGGGATTATAGGAGAGATATTCGTAAGGAGCAACCGGTTTTCGAACGAAGACCTCGTAAGAAAGATAGAGGCGCTTGGCGGAGAGGTCTGGCTTGCGCCTGTTGAGGAATGGATATATTACGTAAACCTTATGGGGCTGAGGAAGGCCTTGATAAAAAAAGACGGCTCTGCTATTATTGATTTTCTCATCAAGAAGTTCTTTCAAAAGAGAATCGAGCACAAATTTTCCCGTCCGTTCGAGGGATATTTAAAGACCCTTAAGGAACCGACGACAAAGGAGATATTAAGAAAGGCGTCTCCTTATGTGCACGACTCTTTTGAAGGAGAGACTATTCTCAGTGTCGGCAAGGCGATTGACCTTGCTGAAAAGGGAGCCTGTGGCATAGTCAATGCCATGCCTTTCGGCTGTATGCCAGGCACGATTGTCTCGGCTTTGATGAGGGGTATAAGCAGGGACTATGATTTGCCTGCAATAAGTATCCCTTACGACGGCACAGAGTCGCCGACTACACAGATACAGCTTGAAGCCTTTATGGATCAGGCTAAAAACAAATTAAAGCAAAGGAGGTGATTTAGTGGGGAGCGTTATAAAGTGGCGTAAGAAGAAAATGAGTAAGCACAAACACAGAAAGCTCAGGAAGAGGACCAAGTTCCAGAGGAGGAATAAATAATTGAAAGAGGAAAGAATTTTGAATGAGAGGGTACGACTCCTCGAAAAGGAGATGTCCACTCTTACAGAAGAGTTGGAAAAGGTAGAAAAGTTTGTTGCCGAACTGGAGGACCTGAGGACAGAGCTTAAGGCTTTTAAAGTTTTTCTGGGCAGGTCTCATCCTGAGTTTAAGAAAGAGTTTCTCGATATTCTTAAGAAGCTTAAAACCGGCTCACCTTGATGCCGATAAAGGGCATGGAGTCTGTGTAATCGGACAGGAGCACTTTTTTAACCGCACCGCCTTTGTTCTTTTTCCCGCTTGCGTGAATCAGAAAGACCTTACCGTTCTGTTGTTTTACGATTCCGATATGTCCGACTATTTCGCCTACAACACGCTTTTCAGGTGCTTTTATAAAAAAGATTATGTCTCCGCTTAGGAGCTTTTTGAGTGCCTGAGGTATAAGGGCTTTAGGTATTATTCTTACTGTTTTTATTCCCCTTGAGCCTTCTATTTCCACTGTCTCTGCAAGTGTGTCGGTTATTTCCCTTCCCCATTTGCCGCTTCTTATCATGTCTTCGGCATACTGAAACCTGTCTTCGTAATTGAGCACTTTCCCGTTTTTCATTCTGCCTCTGGTTATGAATCTTTTTTCAAGGGCGACTTCAACTGCTTTTTCAGGCGAGTCACTCAGGGCAAGCTCCACTACTCTGAAGGTAAGATACATACAGTCAACTCTTTCGTCAGCCACTATGACAGACCGTGTTACATATTCTCCCAGGGGGTCTGGGTCATACGGTGTGCCTATGAACTTTTCCGCCCAAAAGGCTATTCTTTCGCCTACAGGCAGGTGAGAGATTTCTTTCTGAAGAGATGCTATCTCAGAGTTTTGCATAAAAGGGTATGCAATGGAAGGCAGCATTAAAAGCGTGAGCAGGATTATCTTCTTCATGACTATTCAGTATAACTTACTGTTTTGTGAATTTTCCCCCACTGTATATAAAATCTTTCGTGTTATATAATGCTTGTTATGGATACCCGTCGCCAGGAGCTTGTAATCAGCTTGCTGCTTGTTGTAACGGTTTTTGCGGTCTTCTGGCATCTGAAGTATAACGATTTCGTCAGCTTTGACGACTACATGTATATTACTGAAAACAGCCATGTGACATCAGGCCTTACGAAAGAAAACATTATATGGGCATTTACCACCGGCCATGCAAGCAACTGGCATCCCCTGACGTGGCTGTCGCACATGCTTGATGTTGAGCTTTACGGACTGAATCCCACAGGACATCATCTGAGCAATCTGCTGTTTCATATAGCGAACACTCTGCTGTTGTTTTTGATTCTCAAGCGTTTGACCGGAGCACTCTGGAGGAGTGCGTTTGTTGCCGCCCTGTTTGGACTTCATCCTTTGCATGTAGAGTCTGTTGCATGGGCTTCAGAACGTAAGGATGTTTTAAGCACCTTTTTCTGGATGTTGACCATGGGGGCTTATGCCAGGTACGTCGAACGTCCCAGGCTTACCCTGTATCTGCTGACTCTTCTGATGTTTGTTCTGGGGCTTATGTCCAAGCCGATGCTTGTGACCCTTCCGTTTGTTTTGCTCATGCTTGATTACTGGCCTCTTAAACGCCTTAAGAAATCCACGGCATTTGATTTATTCAAGGAGAAGATTCCTTTTTTTGTTTTTTCAGCGGCTTCAAGTGTTGTGACATTTGTGGTGCAGAAACAGGGCGGCAGTGTTGCTCCTCTTGATGTGCTGCCTGTTAAGATGCGGCTTGCGAATGCTCTGGTTTCTTATGTCAGGTATATAGGGAAGATGTTTTTCCCTGAGCATCTGGCGTTCTTTTATCCGTTGCCTAAAGAGTTTCCTGTGTGGCAGGTTTTAGGAGCAGGGTTGTTTTTGCTCTGTGTGTCCATAGTGGTGATATTGTCAGCCAGACGGTTTTCTTATCTTGTAACAGGGTGGCTTTGGTATGTTGTAACTCTTCTGCCTGTTATCGGACTGATTCATGTGGGGTTACAGGCAATGGCGGACAGATACACATACGTGCCGCTTATTGGTCTTTTTATAGCCATGGTATGGGGAGTCTCGGACGCCGCAGGAAAGTGGCGCATCCGGCAGAGTGTGGTTGCTGTCTCAGGTATTGCCGTGCTTCTTTACCTGATGACATTTACATGGCTTCAGGTGGGTTACTGGAAAAACAATATCACACTTTACAGGCATGCACTTGATGTAACTGAAGAAAACTACATGGCGCACAGCAAGCTGGCGACTGTCCTGCTTGCAGACGGCAGGCTCAAAGAGGCGACTGTGCATTTTAACGAGGCCTTACGGATTAAACCTGATTTGCTTGAGGCGCAATACAATCTGGGTAATGTCCTGGTGGCAGAGGGCAGGTTTGAGGAAGCAGTTGACAGTTATTACCGCGCATTGAAGATAAGACCCGGATTCAGAATGGCACACATTGCTCTGGGGAAAACACTGGCTAGACTCAAAAGATATAAAGAGGCACAGGCCTATCTTGCCAGAGTGTCTGGCACTGAGCCTGATTCAGAGAAAGTGCAGATACTCATGGGAAACATACTGCTGCAATATGGAAACCTTGATGATGCTATTTACTATTACTCGAAGGCACTACAAATCAATCCCGAGCACTTTGAGACGCAGAACAACATCGGTGTTGCCTTTTATAAGCAGGGGAAGTTCGAAAAAGCAATTGAGCATTTCTCCAAGGCACTGGCTCTGAGACCTGACTCTGAGAAAGCCAGAGCCAATCTCCGCCTTGCGCTGGACTCTGCAGGCAAACGTCAGGATTAGATTTGCTAAAACTCCTTAAAGACCTTTGCAAGAGAATCCCCTGCCACATGCATCCTGAACTCGTTGAAGTAGCCGAAGGGAGTAAGCATTACGTTGTAACCTGTCCTTTTCAGCCTTTCGACCACTTCATCAAGCAGTGATTTTGCAAACTCAGGGGAGGACTTGCTTGCCGAAAGGTGGTTGAATGAGTGAAGCACCACGTTTTTCGTGTCGAACTTGCCTGCTATCCATTTCGTGTTTTTTACGAACTTTTGCAGAACGCTTCCTCTTTTTTCTTCGTCTTCTGCCTCTGCATGGAAAAAGATTACGACAGCGTCCTTTACTGACTCTTCTTTTCTTATTTCAGGCACATGAGGAAGGCTTCGGCTTGCGGTCTTATACCACCATTCATGCACATAGAACATCAAAAGCTTCATGCATGATTTTTAACTGATTTGTCTTTTTTAATCAAGCGGACTCATACAGGGCAGGAGGGGGTTGAAATTGAATTCCCTTAAAAACCGTGCTAAGATATTGAAATTCCTGCGAGAAATTTATGGCTAAGGTTATTCCGTTCAGAGGGATTTTTTACGATAAAGAGAAGGTCAAAGCTGATGATGTCATCGCACCTCCTTATGACGTCATTACGCCTGAACTCAGGGAGATGCTTTATGAGCGCAGCCCCTTCAACATCATAAGGATAGATGCAGGCAGGGAGATGGCAGGAGATAATGAGACCGAAAACAAATACTCACGAGCGGCAAGATATCTCAGGGAATGGCTTGAAAAAGGGATATTGCTGCGTGGCGAAAAGCCTGCTTTTTATGTGTATAGAATGGACTATAAGATAAAGGGGCAGGTCAAGAGCCTCACAGGGTTTTTCGGTCTTGTCAGGCTTGAAGACCTTGGCAAGGGCATATACCCGCATGAATGCACTCACTCAAAGCCAAAACACGACAGGCTGGCGCTTATGGAAGTCTCCAGTGCCAACACAAGCCCGATATTTTCACTGTATAACAGTCCTGAGATGAAAGCCTCTGCGGTTCTGGCTGAAGTTGCGAAAGATTCACCGTATATGCAGGCAAAGGACATGGAAGGCACAGTGCACAGCCTCTGGCTGCTGGAAGATGCCTCTGCCATAGAAATAATAAAGGCTGACCTCGCTGACAAGGCTGTTTTTATAGCCGATGGTCATCACAGGTACGAGACCGCACTGGATTATCAAAAGGCTATGAGACAGAGACTTGGCTCCGGCGGAGACGAGCCTTTTGACTACGTGTTGATGTTTCTTGCGAACATAGCGGACGGGGATCTAACTGTTCTTCCTACGCACAGGCTTGTCAATGCCGATATCGGCAACGATATTTCAAAAAAACTGTCCGGATATTTTGAAATTGATAAGTTGTCTTCAGATGCTGATATAATCAGTATTATAGAGGGACTTGATCATGCATTTGGACTTTATGTCGGAGGAAGCCAGTATGTGCTTAAATACCGTGGTGGTGATCTGGAGAACATTCATCCTGCACTGAAACAGCTGGATGTTATAATCCTTCATAAGATGATATTTGAAAGGCTTCTTGGAGTGAGTGATTATGCATATGAAATGGACTACACAGTAGCCAAGGCTAAGGTGGACAGCGGAGCCTACAAGGCTGCGTTTTTTCTTAAGTCCACGCCGGTTAAGGCAGTAGAGGAGGTTGCACTTTCAGCGCAGAGGATGCCGCCAAAGTCAACTTATTTCTATCCGAAGGTTCCAACCGGGTTGATTATAAACAGTCTTAAATCTTTTTAAGGAGGGTTCTTATGTCAGTAAAGGTTGCGATTAATGGTTTCGGCAGGATAGGAAGGAATTTCCTGAGGGCATGTAAGGGATATGAGGATATCGATATAGTTGCGGTAAATGACCTTACGGACGCAAAGACCCTTGCCCATCTGCTTAAATACGATTCTGTGCATGGCATTTTTGATGTAGAGGTCAGCGCATCAGATGATGCGATTACAGTAGGCGGCAAGGCGATAAAAGTTCTGGCTATTACTGAACCTGAGAAGCTTCCGTGGAAAGACCTTGGCGTGGACATTGTGCTTGAGTCCACAGGCAGGTTCAGAGACAGGGAGTCTGCCAGCAAGCATCTGGAGGCTGGTGCAAAATGGGTCATTATATCAGCGCCTGCAAAAGAGCCTGATGTAACCGTATGTATGGGTGTAAACGAGGACATGCTTGACCCTGAAAAACACAAGATTATCTCCAATGCATCCTGCACCACGAACTGTCTTGCCCCTGTAGCAAAGGTTCTGCACAAAGAGTTCGGTATAAACAGGGGACTCATGACCACCATTCACGCATACACGAACGACCAGAGAATACTTGACCTTCCGCATAAAGACCTGCGGAGGGCAAGGGCAGCCGCAATGAGCATGATACCCACGACCACAGGTGCGGCAAAGGCAGTAGGACTTGTCCTGCCTGAGCTTAAGGGCAAGCTCGATGGCATGGCAATAAGAGTGCCAACCCCAAATGTCTCGGTTGTTGACCTTGTGGCAGAGCTTCAGAAGGATGTGACTGTAGAGGACATCAACGGAGCGCTTAAAAAAGCTGCTGAAGGACAGCTTAAGGGAATCCTTCAGTACACAGAGGAGCCGGTGGTTTCAATAGATTTCAACGGGAATCCCCACTCCTCGATTGTTGATGCTTCGCTGACAAGGGTCATGGAGGACAGGATGGTAAAGGTTATCGCATGGTATGACAATGAATGGGGTTACAGCTCAAGACTCAGAGACCTTATGATATATATTGCGAAGAGGTAAGACTATGGGGAACGGAAATCTGAAGGGCATATTGAACAAGCTTACGATTGAGGATATTGACCTTAAGGGCAAGCGAGTTTTCATAAGGGCTGATTTCAACGTCCCTCTGGATGAAAACCTTATGATAACCGATGACAGACGGATACGCTCTACGTTACCTACGATTAACTACTGTATTGACGAAGGTGCAAAGATAATTCTTGCGTCGCATCTTGGAAGACCGAAGGGCAAGCCGAACCAGAAGTACAGTCTTGCTCCAGTTGCCAAGAGACTGCAGAGGCTTCTGAATAAAGAAGTAACTTTTGCCACTGACTGTGTAGGACCTGAGGTTGAAGGCATTGTCTCGAAGATGCGGCCTGGTGATGTTGTTGTCCTTGAGAATCTGAGGTTTCATGCCGAAGAGGAGAAAAACGACGAAAAGTTTGCCAAAGCGCTTGCTTCGCTTGCAGACTGTTATGTAAACGATGCATTCGGCGCTGCACACAGGGCGCATGCCTCTATAGTGGGAATCCCCAAGTTCATTCCTGCGGCAGCAGGCTTCCTCTTGAAGAAGGAGATTGAGTATCTGAAAGGCGTGGTAAGCAACCCGGTAAGACCTTTTGTCGCAGTGCTTGGCGGTGCAAAGGTCTCAGGTAAGATAGGAGTGCTTGAGAATCTTCAGGACAAGGTTGACAAGGTGATCGTCGGCGGAGGCATGGCGTTTACATTTATAAAGGCCATGGGCTACGAGGTAGGCGATTCACTTGTAGAGCCGGATATGCTTGGTCTTGCAGAAAGGATAATGGACAATCTCAAGCGTAACAATGTGAAATTCTATCTGCCGGTTGACTGTGTAATTGCCCAGAGCCTTGAGCCGGGTGCTGAGACAAAGATAGTTACCACGCAGGAGATACCGAAAGGCTGGCGTGCTCTTGACATAGGTCCTGCATCATGCAAGGTCTTTTCAGAGGCTATTCAGGATGCAAAGACAGTCATCTGGAACGGGCCGATGGGTGTTTTCGAGGTTGATGCCTTCTCAAGGGGAACATTTGCAATGGCCCGTGCAGTAGCTGATGCATACGCCCTGACAATAGTAGGCGGCGGCGACACAGACCTTGCCGTGCATAGGGCAGGTGTGTCTGACTCTATATCGTTCATCTCCACAGGCGGAGGTGCATCCCTGCAACTCCTTGAAGGAAGAGAGTTGCCTGGTATTGCCGCTCTTACAGACAGGAAGTAGAAGACTGCGTTACTGTCTGTAAGTCCTCGCCTGAGAACTTGTGCGGTAGTTTCTTGTCATAGGGGGATAATATCCCCCTTTTCATCTCCACTACTGAGGGGTTCTTGCTCTCGAACTTGTCGATGAGATAGGAAGCAGCGACTTCTGGTTTAATCAGGTCTCCGCAGGTGAAAATATCCACTGCTGCATAGCCATACTCCGGCCATGTGTGAATGCTCAGATGAGACTCTGCAATGATGACCATTCCGCTAATTCCAAAGGGGTTAAATTCGTGAAAGGATATGTCGATAATCGTTGCGGCAGCTTGTTTTGCTGCTGACACTAAGGCGTCTTGAACCTTTTCTCGGTTCCTGAGGATTTCAGGATTACAATCTCTTAACTCTACTAAAAGATGGGTACCTAAAGCATGCAATCCTCTACCCCCCTTCAAAAATATGATCAGGGGTCACACACCAACCCCTGAACCACAAAGATACATCAAAACCGATGACCTTGTCAAGAGGTTTTTTGCTGAACAGGCGCTGGAGTGTGCCGGACAGGATGTCCAGCCGGGTCTCAAAGTGCTTTTTCCAGGACTTTTATTTTTGCCTTATTTCTTTCGGCGATAAGCCATTTTCTGAAGCCTTCGTGCCTTCTCTTTTCGATGAGAAAGAACATTAACTGTTCTTTTGCCTCTTCAAACGTGGCGTATTGAGCCTCCTGCCGCTCGTAGATTTTTATAATGAACCAGCCCTTGTTGCCTTTTACAGGTTCTGAATAAGAGCCCTTTTGCGTGCTGCGAATGGCTTTTGCCATCTCTGGCGAAAAGGATGCAGGCTCTACCCAGTCGGACGTGCTGACTATTGCCCTGCCTTCTCTGGAGAGCTTTTCCGCCATCTCGTCAAAGGGGATTTTGTTTGTCTTCATCTCGTTGAAGACTTTCTTTGCCTCCTCCTCTGTGTTGAAATGCATTATCCGGATTCTGACCCTTTCCGGTTGCTTGACTGGCCTGTTTGATTCGTATTGTTTTTTTACGTCCTCGAACGTGATTGAGCTTATGTCAGCAAAGCTCTTTCTGAATCTTTCGATAAGAAGTTGGTCTTTCAGGTCCTGGAGAAACTCTTCGTAGCTTACTCCTCTCTGCCTGAGCTGTTTTATGAAATCTTCTTCAGAGAGTTCTCCTTTTATTGCATCCACCCTGTCTTTCAGTTCGCTGTCTGAGACCTTAATGCCTTTTGCGGCTGCTCCATTGATAACGAGGGCTTTTACGATGAGTTCATTAAGGACTTGTTTTTTCAATACCTGCTCGTTGAACTGTGTGCCGGCTGTTTTATACATCCGGATACGCTGATTTTTATATCGCTCGTATTCTTTCTTGCTTATTTTTGTGTCGTTGACTTTTGCCACATAATCAGGTCCGCAGGCATTTAGAACAATGGCAGGTAATACAAGCAGGACGATGCGTACTAATAGTTTAGCTGGTGTCATCAGGCTGTATTATCGTGGTTTCTGTCCGGGATTTCAAGGGGCAGGGGCTTATTCTGCCATTTCCACGAGTTTTTCCGCTATTTGCACGGCGTTCAGCGCAGCGCCTTTTCTCAGGTTGTCAGCCACTATCCACATGTTTATGCCGTGCTCTACAGAGTCGTCTTCTCGAATCCTGCCTACGTATGTCTCGTCTTTACCTGCAACATCTATAGGCAGTGGATAGACGTTCTTTTCTGGTGCGTCAAACACCACAATGCCTGGTGCTTCTGCAAGCACAGCTCTTACTTCGTTTGGGGTAATCTTCTTTTCGGTCTCGATGTTCAGGCTCTCTGAATGGCATCTGAAGACAGGGACTCTTACTGTTGTTGCAGTTACTTTTATGGAGTCGTCTCCCAGTATTTTCTTGGTCTCGTTGACCATTTTCATTTCTTCTTTTGTATAGCCGTTGTCGAGGAACTTGTCTATATGCGGCAGAATATTGAAGGCTATCTGATGTGGATAGACATTGCATTTTACTTCCCTGAAGTTCAGGATATCTGTTGTTTGCTGGAGAAGCTCATCCATGGCTTTTTTGCCTGTGCCTGAGACCGACTGAAAGGTAGTAACCACCACCCGTTTTATTCTTGCTGCATCGTGAATCGGCTTAAGCACGACGACCATCTGTATGGTCGAGCAGTTCGGGTTTGCAATTATCCCTTTGTGTTTTTTAAGGTCATGCGCGTTTACCTCCGGCACAACGAGCGGGACTTCAGGGTCCATTCTCCACTGGCTTGAATTGTCAATTACCACACATCCGGAGGCTGCTGCAATAGGAGCCCAGATTTTAGACCTTTCTGCACCTGCTGAAAAAAGAGCTATATCTATGTCTTTGAATGAGTCTTCCTTGAGGGTTTCAACTGGAATTTCGCTTTCCTGAAAGGTCAGGGTTTTGCCCTCTGAGCGCTCGGATGCAAAAAGCCTGAGCCTTTCTACAGGAAAGTCTCTTTCTTCAAGAATCTCGACCATCTCGTTTCCGACTGCGCCGGTTGCCCCGACTACGGCTACAGTGTATCTTTCTTTCTTTTTCAGCATGCGCAAACCTCTCGTTTAAGGGAATTTAAATATAATAGCATAAAGCGCGGCGTGGATGGAAAGTGCCGGCAGGTTTTTCAGAAGTGCTCAAACCCTGGTTTTTGCGAATGGACAGAGCAGTCTGAAGGGTTATACACATAGCGCAGACCAAAAGGGTCGAGTATGTTCATATCCTTGTCTATGGAATTTGGTTCAAGGTATTTGGACTTGATGAAATTGCCCTTGTAAGGCAGGGTGAATTCAGCAGTTATCAGTTCTTTAAGGTCGTTGGGACATCGTCCGTTAATTGTCCTGAAAAGGATTATTGACTGTCTGATGTTAAGGAGTTCAGCCTTAAGTGCGGTCTCTTTAGCCTCGAGCGTTGGCCTTTGGTATTTCTGAATTGCGACAAGCGCAAGGATGCCGATAATTATAATGACGATGAGTGTCTCGGCGACTCCATAGCCTGTTCTCTGGAGTTGCTCTCTTTTGTTCTGTATATACAGTTCTGTTTTCAAGTTAAAGGAGCAAGGGGATTAAGTCCCTTTGAAAGAGGGACTATGTCCCCTTGCGGGTTTTCTTTACGGTTTTTGCCTTCTTTTTCTTGGTCTTGGCTGCTTTTGGTGTTTGTATTCCCTGTTTGCTTTTGTAGTCTTCGATAGCTCTCCTCAGTGCGTCTGCTCCGAGATTTGAGCAGTGCATTTTCTGTGCAGGCAGTCCTCCGAGTGCCTCTGCAACGGTCTCCTTTGATATGCTCAAGGCTTCCTCAATGGTTTTACCTTTAACCATTTCGGTTACCATACTGCTTACGGCTATTGCGGCTCCGCATCCGAATGTCTTGAACTTTGCATCTATAATTTTTCCGTCCTTGACCTTGATACTTATCTTCATCACGTCGCCGCATGTAGGATTGCCTTCTTCGCCGACACCGTCAGCGTCAGGGATTTCACCCACATTTCTCGGGTTCATGAAATGGTCCATTACTTCTTTGGAATACATTGTCCTTTCTCCTCCGTATTACCCCAGCCTCCGGCATAGGGTGAGATTTCCCTCAGCCTGCTTATTATCTGAGGAAATTCAGAAAGCAGGTAATCTATGTCTTCTTCTGAGTTTTCAGAGCCGAGTGTAAATACGATAGAGCCCTGTGCAAGGCTTGCCGGGATGCCCATTGACAACAGGACAGGCGATGCCTTCAGTGCCTTTGAAGAGCAGGCAGAGCCGCTTGCTGCGTATATGCCTTTTGCAGCAAGCATAAGGAGCATGGCTTCTCCTTCTATAAACTCAACGCAGAAGCTTGCGTGTCCCGGAAGCCTCTCCGTAGGGTGTCCTGTCAGATATACGTTTTCCACTTTTGTTATGCCTTCAATGAGTTTGTCCCTCAGTTTTTTAACGTGTTTCATTTTTTCCGGCAGTTCTGCCTTTGCCATTTGTGCAGCCTTGCCCATTCCGACTATTGCCGGCACGTTTTCTGTTCCTGCCCTTCTTCCGTTTTCCTGTATACCGCCGTATATGAGCGGGACTATTCTCAACCCTGGTCTTACATACAGTGCGGCTGCGCCTTTTGGTCCGTAGAACTGGTGTGCTGCCAGACTGAGGAGGTCAACGCCAAGCTCGTTGACATCAACCGGAATGTTTCCTGCCGATGCAACTGCATCCGTATGAAAGATTATGTCGTTTTCTTTTGCGATGGCAGACAGTTCTTTTATAGGCTGAATCGTGCCCACCTCCGGGCTTGCATGGATTATCGAAACCAGAGTAGTCTCTTTTGTGATGGCTTTTTTCAGTGTATCAGGCTCTACCATACCGTGTTTGTCCACAGGAAGGAATGTGACTGTAAAGCCTGATTTTTCAAGGAATCGTGCGGAGTTGAGCACAGAGTGATGCTCGACCCTTGAGACGATTATATGTTTTCCCTTGTTCTGTCTGGCGAGTGCTATTCCTCTTAAGGCGAAGTTATTGGCTTCTGCCCCGCTTGATGTAAAGATAACGGCAGAGGGTTTTGCGCCTATAAGCGATGCAACTTTTTCTCTTGCCTCTTCTATTGCGGTTCTTGCCCGTGTGCCCAGTTCGTATGGGCTTAAGGGGTTGCCGAATTCTTCCTTGAGGTATGGAAGCATTGCCTCAAGGATTTCTTCTCTTAAAGGATTTGTTGCTACATGGTCGAAATAGCGGATTTTCATGTCTGCCTCGCTTTCTTTTTTATGTAGAACTTATAAATATCCTCTGTCTCTTCCACGCCGAGGAATTCGTTGCCTGTCTTGTCGCACCAGTCAGGGATGTCTTCAAGTGCACCATCGTAGTCCGTGAGTATTTCGAGCACCTGTCCGGGCTCGAGCGATTTCATCATCTCCTCGAGCTTCAGAAGGTGCATCGGACACATCATATACACGACGTCAGTCGTTACGTCTGCTTTTACGTTTTCAACGAACTTCAGCGGCATCGAGAGCCCCTTTTCCTTTGTTTTTTGTCTGCACTGCGGTGGTTTTCCTCCCGGTTCGGATTTTATTCGAGCGCGCTGTGCGTGTTTGCTTAAGCGTGGCTTCTTCCTTCAGCAGGTCATCGAGTGTAATGGTATTGAGGAATGCCTCTATTTTCTCGCCGAGTGAGCTCCAGAGCAGGTAGGTTACGCATCCGTCAACCCGGCTGCAGCCTTCTTTTGGGTCCAGGCATGATGTTATTGCAACAGGTCCTTCAAGCTCTTTTAATATAGAGCCTATGCTTATTTCCTTAGGAGGTCTGTTCAGGAGATAGCCTCCACCCGGACCTTTAACACTCGATATGATTCCTGCCCTCCGCAGGGTGTTGAGTATCTGTTCGAGATAGGCTACGGAGACTTCCTGCCGTTCTGATATCTCCTTTATGGTCGTGGGTCTGGACGGATAGCCCTTTGCTATCTCAAACATAGCCCTTACGCCATATTGACCTTTTGTTGACAACCGCAGCATGATTTAGATTATAAATAGTTTAGTGATTTTGTCAAGTATTATTGGAGGGGGTTAAGCGGTCACGCTGACAGGGTCTCCGACGTTGATGCCGAGTGTTTCGGAGGCACTGCGCATATAAACGAATATCTCAAGGTGTCCGCTTGAGTTTATGAGTGCGTGCGGCTCGTTGTCATCGGCTTCTGAGTAGTGACTTTTGATGTCTATGTGCCTGTCTTTGACGAGAACCCTCAGGGTGTCCTTCTGTAAGGTGGCTTGCAGGTGTTCGGCTTTTATGTTTGTTATGGCATTGCCAAAGCGGTCAAGAAAGATGACTTCACCGCTTATCCTGTTGCTTTCAATAGACGGCACAGGAAGCTCGAGCTTGACGTAATCTGTTATAGGTTCTCCGAAGTTTATTGCTCTTATGCCTCTTGAAAGCCATGCCGCCACCGGGGCGAAGACATCCCTGCCGTGGAAGGTGCTGCTTTGTTTGTGTAAAAAGTAATAATCAGCGGTGATATGCAGAACCTGAAACGAGCTGTAAGAGTTGAATATCTCGGTGAACACACCGTTGTCAGGACCTACGAAGATGTGTTCTGCTGTCTCGATGAGTATCGGTCTTCGTGCCGAGCCAACTCCAGGGTCTACGACGACAACGTGGATGCTCTTGGGTGGAAAATACTTGTAGCTTTCACCGATTACAACAGCGGCTTCCATTATGTTATAAGGGCTTATGCCGTGGGTGATGTCCACTATCTGGACATCGGGGTTGATGCTGAGTATCACACCCTTCATCATTCCTACGAACGGGTCTTTGTATCCGAAGTCAGTCGTCAGGGTTATCAATGAGGAGCCCTCCGATTATCTCAGATATATCATTGATCTTGTTTTCCTTCATATATATCTTTATACCCTCCAGTATATCAGAGGTAGAGGAGGGATTTATAAAATTTGCCGTGCCGACTGCCACTGCAGTCGCTCCTGCAAGCATGAACTCCAGTGCGTCTTCTGCGTTCATTATTCCGCCCATGCCTATCACAGGGATGTTTACCGTGCGGGAGACCTCCCAGACCATTCTCAGGGCAATGGGTTTTACAGCAGGGCCTGAAAGTCCGCCGGTGATGTTTTTAAGCACCGGTTTTCTGGTTTTTAAATCCACTGCCATTGCCGTAATGGTGTTTATAAGAGATACTGCGTCTGCCCCTGCCTCCTCGGCTGCTTTTGCCGGCTCTTTGATGTCAGTGACATTGGGCGAAAGCTTGACTATGAGCGTGGAGTGATTTACGGATTTTCTGACCTTTGAGACGAGCCTGCCGAGTGTTCTGCTGTCAGCGCAGAATGCAATGCCTCCTTTTTTGACATTAGGGCATGATACATTAAGCTCTATGCCGTCAACCCTTGCCTCATCCAGTGCAGAGGCAAGCCTTACGTATTCATTTACAGTGCTGCCCAGTATGTTTACAATGAGTTTTGTATCAAAGTTTCTGATATACGGGAGTTTTTCTTTAAGGAATTTTTTGAGCCCTACATTCTGAAGCCCTATTGCATTGAGCATTCCGCATGGTGTCTCGCAGATTCTTGGTGGCGGGTTGCCCTGCATCGGCGTTAACGAGATGCCTTTTACGACTACAGCACCGAGTGAGTTCAGGTCAACAAAATCAGAGTATTCCTCACCGTAGCCGAAAGTCCCTGATGCCGTCATCACCGGATTTTTAAGCCTGAGTTTTCCTATGCTTACTTCAAGGTTCATTAAATCACCACAGTATGTCCTTTATATTGAATACAGGTCCTTCTTTGCAGACTCTTTTATATCCCTTCAGGGTTTTGACTGCGCAGCCCATGCATGCTCCGATACCGCATGCCATGTTCTCCTCAAGCGATATATAGCCTTTTAAGCCTTTTTCAAGTGCAAATTCCGAGACAGCCCTAATCATCCCCTTCGGACCGCAGGCATAGATAAGATGTTTGTCATTGACATGGAATTCATTCAGAAGGTCAATTATCGTTCCCTTTTTCCCGTAAGAGCCGTCATCTGTGCTTATGTGAAGTTCTTTTACAAGCCCTCTGAGTTCATCGAGCATGAGAAGTTCGTGTTTTCCCCTTGCGCCGTAAAGGACAATCGCCTTCCCTTTGAGTTTTTCCGCAAGGTAAAACACCGAGGCAATGCCGATGCCTCCTGCAATGATTAACGGGGTGTGTTTCTTCTTGGGTATGGGATAGGAATTTCCAAGAGGACCCATGACATTGATAACGGTTCCTGTTTTCATTTCTTTCATCAGTGTAGTGCCTTTTCCTTTTATGCGGTAGAGTATCCGGATGCTGTCGTCTGATTTTGTAAGTATGCTGAACGGTCTTTTAAGCAGGGGGTCGCACGAGTTGCCTATGCCTATCATGTAGAACTGTCCTGGAAGGGGGACGGGTGTCTTTGCCAAAGGTGTAAAGGTAAGAAGGTAGTGGTTTTTGCTGACAGGTATGTTTTCTTTTATTTCCGCTTTGAAATGCAACACGTTTTTTCTTTAAAGGGGGTTATTCAAAAGCAATCTCCACGATTTCGTATTCTATTCTTCTTGCAGGGGCGTTGATGGTTACGGTATCTCCTACTTCTTTTCCAAGGAGCGCTCTTCCAACAGGCGAGCTTACGGATATTTTCCCGTTTTTTGCATCAGCCTCGTCTGTGCCGACGAGTCTAAATACGTATTCTTCGTCTGCCTCGAGGTCAAGGACTTTTACTTTTGCGCCGAAGGTGACCCTGTCGTGGTTTATCTTTGACGGGTCTATGACCTCTGCGCGGGCGAGTTTATCCTGAAGCTCCTGAATCCTGCCTTCGATGAACGACTGTCTTTCCTTTGCAGCATGGTATTCTGCGTTTTCCGACAGGTCACCATGCGCCCTTGCCTCTGCAATTTCCTGTATGTTCTTAGGTCTTTCGACCTTAATAAGTCTGTCGAGTTCTTCCTGCAGTTTTCTGTAGCCGTCAGGCGTCATTGGTATTTTCTGCATGTCTCTACCTCGCTAGCATCTGTGATTTATTAATTTAACACTTTTGGATTTTTTTGTATACAGGGTTGTAAAGTTTGTCCTTGACATAAAATCAGAAATCCTTTAGATTATCCGGAAAAAATAATAATTTCAGCAGATTTATCCCAAAAAAATTGCGAGAGATGGAGGTATAATCATGAGAGTATTTTCGCGGAGTCTTGCGGTCTTATTGGTTCTTCTTGCGTTTCTGGTTTATGGCTGTGGCAGCTCTTCGAGCACTACCAGTACTACCAGCACTATAAGCGGAAAGGTGGCGGACGGCTATGTCCAGAATGCCACTGTGTATGTCTATAGCGACGCAGCTATGACGAACCAGATAGGTTCAGGAACGACCGACTCGAATGGAGAATTTTCCATTACTCTTAGCGTTTCAACTGTTCCTACCACGGTATATATAAAATCTGTAGGCGGCACTGTGATAGATACAGGAATGCCTGCACCGACCATGATTTTTGTCGGCTCAGCAAGCGGCAGCAGTATTAACGTAACGCCTATCACGGATTCCTTATACAGGTATTCGCTCAGCATGGGGCTTGACACTGCAATAAGCAATCTCGCTGGCAAACTCGGCATAACAGAGTCTGACCTGTACGGTGACCCTGTAGCCAACTCAAACCTTGCAGGGGCTTTGTATAATGCGCTTTCCTCTGGCACGCAGGTCGGCACACTGCCGGACGGCTTTTACAACGCTGTAGTCATCTATTTTGACGAGGACAATTTGACTGATACTTATTATGTTAACGGCGGCGGGATATCAAACGTAATAGACGACAATGGAAACAGAGTGGGATTAACCATAAGCATCTCAGACGGCACAATAAGCGGCACTGTCAATGGAACAACCAGTGTGATTAGAGGCAAGATTCACGGAAGCAGTCTGGTTCTGGATATTGTTGATGATCCAAACACTCCTACCGCCCTGACCCGTGTGACCGGCAGTATCGGCTTACTCGGAAGCGTAACCGGGGTTTACACCGATCTTGATAGCAGTGTTTCTCCTCCTGAACTCACAAAAGGCATATTCATTGCCTCGTTTATCCCTGCATCAGGGGTTAATCCTGCGGCTATAGCCAATGTGGTTCAGAGCATATACACCGGCGAAAGGCATGTGCTTTACAGGGATATCTTTGGTGATGACAACCGCTTAAGATGGGGTGACATTACAATTGCCGGCATTGGTATTAACAACAATGTAACCGCCTCTAACCTGACCATTATGCAGGATGCTGGGACGACTGCCGATGTCACTCCGATGACATTGACATTCAACGATGGAGAGCTTCTGACGAATGAAAATGGAATTCCAGAAAACATCATCGCCCTTGAGTTCGTTGATGAAACAGGCAGTATAAAGGCATACTCGTTCCAGCCTGTGGGAAGCAGAAGGGGTATCTATGTGGCTATACAAAATGCTCCGAGCGGCGGCAACCCTGTTGCAATAGGCGAATCTTATATGGCTAAGACCCAGAGCCTTGCCCCATCACTTAAGGCAAACACTTCGTATGCTGTGCAGGTTGCAGTCGCCCATCCGGGTCTGCTCGGTTTTTCAAGGGATGATGCACTTGCCAACGCGGTGGCATCAGACATCTTTAATACACCGGATGCAAGTAATTTCGTAAACGGCGCTGCATTTGTCAACGGCACTGTCGGGGATGAGCCGCTTACAGTCTTCAACGGCAGTATGATGGCTTTCAAGATGGATGACAACGACGACGGACTTTCAGACCCCGGGCAGGACTTCATCAGACTCATTGAGCTTTACGAGACAGGTGCAATGCAGGGCGAGGAGATGACAGGCGGATGCGCAAACTCCACCGACCCAACGTTAGGCGTAGGCACATGTGATGCTACTCTGGGCTTTACTGACCCTCTAAAACGCTACCCTGCTACATTCGTCGGTTTCATAAGGGAGAAAGGAACCAATGGACCGACGTTTTCAGGCAAGCTGAACTTCCTTGCAAGGGCTCTTTATGCCTGGTCGTATAGCGACTATGAAAACGCTTATGTCACAGGCACTATAACCATATCAGGCAGTTCTGCAACCCTTGACTGGGCTGATGCAGGCGAAGATTCAGACACGGCAACACTTGCGGCTGAGAATGAAAACGACAGTGGGCTTTATCATCTGTATGGCGCGCTCGATAGCTTCAGCTACATAGACATCTACTGGCCTGTCGGCGGAACAAAAGCCACATATATAGTCACCGACAACAGTTCAGGAACGGTAGTGCAGGTAGGAGAGGCATACCTTACATATTAAGCTCTTTGGGCGATACAGCCGGGCTGGCGGTTTGAAACCGCCAGCCCGGTTTTTGTTTTTCAGGCATAGTCTTTGCAACTTATAGTAGAAAATTGACCTTCCTGTAATTCTTTTCCTGGAATCAGTTTTATTCTGCAATTACAGTCATATAAGCGTTGAAAAAACAGTTTTTCGCCGATTTGCTTGGATTACCGCAAAATAATTACTACTTCCAGTTGTTGACTGGGGTTTGATTCGATGCTAAGAGAATGGAAGGAAACGAAGCGCGATTTTACAGATAGAGGAATGTTTTGTAGGAACTTTTAGGTAATGGAGGTAAAAAATGGGAAGGAAAGTTTGCATGGGTTTTAATTTTCTACTGCTTCTGGTCTTTGTTCTGTCCGGCTGTGGCGGTGGTAGCAGTTCGTCTACTACCACCTCAAGCGGTTCGGTTAGTGCGCTGACTGTGGCTGAAAAAGTAAGTGTTGTAGACGCGCAGTCAGAGCAAAGCACTTCCTCGGTGTCACCGCTGAGTGTGGATTTCGAGCGTGCACGGCTTGCCATCACTGCAGTGCCTGCTGATTCGGATTATAACAAGGACAAAACCATTATCTTTGTCGAGGAGCGTTCTGCGGAAACGTTTAATCTCGTAAACGAAATCCTCTGTATGATAGCGCAGAGCCAATATGACGACATGCTCAACAAGGGCGATTACAAAGCGCAGATTGACGTCAAGCAGTGCGAGCAGGAAAACGACAGCGCTTCAACTGCAGGGCAGCAGTCCCAGAACAAGTCCTCCGCATCTACAATGCCTGAATATGCGCTGTGGACAGTAAACTCTTCAAGAGCGGACAGCAGCTCACCTCATATTGTAAAGGCATGGATTCACGAATCAGCGAGTGGGTTTGACCCTGCAAAGGTAATCTTTACCAATACCGTCATAACCGAGGGCAAAAGCGACACGAACCCCTACGGTATCTTTACGATGAACTTCAAGGCATACCCTGAGGTCAATGGAACCGTGGATACAAGCGGAGACCCTATATTCAAAGGGCTTCTGAAGGCGGAAAGGGATTCCGCCACAGGCAAGGTGCTGTTGAAATTTGTTGTTAGTGGTGGTTTTGATACCCCGGATGGCACTATGTCTTTCACCGAGGCGGCTACTCTGGAAAGGGCGGCAGACGGCTCAACAGGCGGAGGCACTGTCTCTACTGTCAATGTAGACTCAGGAAGCACGGTACAGACACAGTTCGATTTCGCATTTGACCAGAACTACTTCTTAAGAGAAGATGCATTAGGAAATAAAATATGCCTTGACAGAAACAGCTTTGATGAGGCCACATGGAGATATGGTCTTTATAATTCCACAACAGGCAGCAGGGTGAACCTTAACTCAGGATTCCCTGTAAGGACTGAGGATGGAGTTCACGGCTGGGTCGGCTACTACGGAATGTGGTTCCCTATGGATGTATCCATAACCAACGGTGCTACGGTTTACAGAGAGACTTACGGACAGGGTGGTACAGCGACACCATACCAGGTCTTTATAGCCAGCGGCAGGCTCGTAAAGCACGAGAAGAAACAGTTGACACTGGCGGATATCGAGAACATCCCGCTTCAGTATCACGACTCTAACCCTAACTCAGGCGACAGCACTGAATACCGCACGATATGGAACGGGACAACATTCTCTCACGTAGGAATGCTGAATACGAGCACATGGATGTGGGAGGATATAACCCCGCAGGATATGGACCTTTCCTCTCTTGACTGGACAGACCTTCATTTCTGGTCGCAGTCCCTTGGTGGCTCTGTGCAGATTCAGCTTGAGGACGGAACAGACAGGTGCAGCCAGAATCAGGATGGCTCATTTGACTGCTCCGGTGCTATTGATACCGCTGCTGAGATTGCAAACACACCAGTCATATTCTATTCCGAAAACCTTGTTTATCCCGGCGATACTGTGCCTTCTACGCTTTCGTGCCTTGAGAACTGTCCAAATCCGGCAACCATCAACAACTCTACCTCTGCTGATGATTACTTTGATACATGGAGTTTAAGCTGGCAGGATGTTGCACCGGCAAATGCAAACGTCGTGGATTACGAGTTTGACACGACCAGTATGATTCTTAAGTGCGTTGATACCGACTTCGGCTGCAATAGCACTGGCGATGACGTAGTGCAGACGGCAAGCGGGGCAAGCACATGGGGAGTGTGGAGCGGTCCGCTTTTTGACTTGACAAGCTCGAGTATTCAGAATGCACTTGCCTGCGTCTGGGACGATACCGGAACCTCTACATGCGGGTGGCAGGCATGGAGTAACCTCGATGTGTTCTACACATGGGAGACAGGTCCTAACGACTGGAACAAATTTACTGCTCTTAAAGACCCTGACACCGGCGAGTTCGTTACATTCGACCCGCCAATACAGGTGGAGTATACCCATACCCAGACCGACACCACTGCGTCGGATTATAAATACAACGGCACAAAGTTCTATCTCGAATACAGCGGTTTTGGAAACCTCTGGGGCATACCCGGTGTGTGCGTCGATATGGATACAGGTGAGGAAACAGAGTGCGCAGAGGGTGTAAGATGGGTGCCTGAGTTCTCGATTCCTGACGGTTCAACGGTTACAGATACCTCAACCGATGCAGAGTACCTCGTGAAAGCACTTGAGAAAGAGCAGAGGATGAGGCTTTCGAATCCGAGCGACTCGTCGGATGTATCCGCGTGCTCGTCACTGACCACTACTACGTATACTCTGCCTTCGATTTCCGACTGGCAAGACCCTGCCATCGGAGATGAGCCTACAGTTACCGACCCGCCTGCGGTAATAGGCGGAGTGCTTCAATAATAAAACTCCTTCCCAAAAAAGGCGGGGCATTCGCCCCGCCTTTTTTTATGCGTTATCTGTTAAACTTATTCAATGAATCTCTACCTTATTGACGGAAACTCTTACGTATACCGCGCATTTTATGCAATAAGAGGGCTTTCTGACTCAAAAGGCAGACCCACCAATGCCATATACGGCTTTACGAACATGCTCCTTAAGATAATCAGGGAGAGAAAGCCTGACGCCCTTGTCGTTTCCTTCGACTCACCGCATCCTACAGAAAGGCACATGCTCTTTGAGGAATACAAGGCTCACAGGCCTGAAACCCCTGATGAGCTTACACAACAGATGCCGCATATCAGAAAGATAATAGGTGCCCTCCGCATAAAGACGTTCGAGATGCCGGGCTATGAGGCAGACGACATACTTGCAACACTTGCAGAAAAAGCCTCAAAAGAAGGAATGGAAGTCTTCATAGTCACCGCGGACAAGGACATGCTCCAGATCCTTCATGATTCAATAAAAATCTACGACCCGATGAAAGACAGAATCCTTGATGAATCTTATGTAAAGGACAAGTTCGGCGTCCCGCCGTCAAGGATTACGGAATTCATGGCTCTTGTCGGAGACGCAGTGGACAACATCCCCGGAGTAAAAGGCATAGGAGAAAAGACTGCAAAAGAGCTTCTTAGTGAATTTAAAGCCCTTGATGAACTGATAGAACACCCTGAAAGAATAAAAAAAGAAAGACTGAGAAAACTCATAACCGAAAATATAGACGCTATAAAACTGAGCAGGAGGCTTGCAGAGATAAACAGGCAGGTGCCGCTTGAGATAGACCTGAAGGAGTTCTTTCTTAAAGAGCCTGACTGGCAGATGCTCTTAAGTCTTTTTAAAGACTTCGAGTTCTCCTCGCTCATGAAGTTAATTCCCGGGACACCGGCATCTGAAAACCACTACGAGACAGTGCTTGAACTCAATAAACTAAAAGAGTATTTAAGCTCTGTAAAAGAGGAGTTTTCTTTTGATACCGAGACCACAGGGAAAGACCCTATCAGGGACAGCATAGTAGGGTTTTCCATCTGCACTGAAAAAGGCAGGGCGGTTTATGTCCCCCTTATGCATGCATACGAGGGTGCGCCCCGGCAGATAAACAAAAAGGACGCCATTGGTGCAATAAAGCCTCTTCTTGAAGATGACTCTATTGCAAAAATCGGACACAACCTTAAATACGATATGCTTATCTTCAAGAAGGAAGGGATTAGTACAAAAGGCAGGCTCTATGACACAATGGTAGCCTCGTATCTTTTAAACCCGCTTAGAGCTGACCACAGTCTGGAGAACGTCTCTCTCGAATGCCTTTCGAGAAAAAAGAAGACTTTTATGGAAGTGGCAGGCAAGGGCGGTTTCCAGAGTGTGCAGATACCACAGGCAACAGAGTATGCCTGCGATGATGCAGAGCTTGCATTTGAACTTAAGGAGCTGCTTTTTGAAAGGCTGAAGAATGAAGAACTCGAATCTGTTTATTTCGACATAGAGATGCCGCTTATATATGTGCTTGCAGAGATGGAAGAGGCAGGCGTGAAAATAGATGCGGAAAAACTGAATGCAATCTCAAAAGAGCTTGACCGTGAGCTTGATGCGCACAAAAAAAGAATATACTTTCTTGCAGGCGGGGAGTTTAATATAAACTCTCCGAAACAGCTCGGCAGGGTGTTGTTTGAGACCCTTGGTCTTAAGCCTGGAAAGAAAAAGAAGACAGGATACTCCACTGATATGAGCGTGCTTGAGGAGCTTGCAAAGACCCATGAGCTTCCGGGTGAGATACTTAACTGGAGAAGCCTCTATAAATTAAAAACGACTTATGTGGATGCGCTTCCAGCACTTGTAAACCCCACTACCGGAAGGCTTCATACATCGTTTAACCAGACGGTTACAGCCACAGGAAGACTTTCAAGCAGTGAGCCGAACCTCCAGAACATACCTGTAAGAGGACACTGGGGAAAAATGATAAGAGAGGCATTTACAGCAGAGGAAGGATGCCTCCTAATCTCTGCTGATTACTCTCAGATAGAGCTGAGGATTCTGGCGCATCTGAGCAGGGATGAGGCGCTTGTTGATTCCTTCCGCAGGGATATTGACGTACATTCACGCACAGCATCCGAGATATTCGATGTGCCGGTTGATAAGGTTACATCTGATATGAGGAGGATAGCCAAGACGGTGAATTTCGGAGTGGTTTACGGGATAACACCGTTTGGGCTTTCAGATACCCTCAATGTATCAAGAGAAGAGGCAGAAAAGTATATAGAGCATTATTTTCAAAAGCATGCTGGTGTAAAGGCATACATAGAAGGGGTTTTGTCAGAGGCAAGAGAGAAAGGCTATGTAAAGACCATTTACGGCAGAAAAAGACCTGTGCCTGAACTCAAAAGCAAGAATGCGAATACAAGACTGCTTGGCGAAAGACTTGCAGTGAACTCTCCCATACAGGGCACAGCAGCGGATATTATAAAACTGGCAATGATTAACATTGCAAAAAGGCTTAAAGACTTACGTATGAAGACAAGAATGATACTTCAGGTGCATGACGAACTGCTGTTTGAATCTCCTGAAGAGGAGGCACAGCAGGTTATGGAACTGGTAAAAGAACAGATGCAGAAAGCCGCAGAGCTTTCCGTACCCCTTAAGGTGGATATCGGATGCGGTAAAAACTGGGCAGAGGCACACTCAATATAAAGGGAACAGACGGAGGTGGGTGAAGTGAAGAAAAAAGAGCTTGAAAAGAAGAAAGTGGTTGAACTCAGGGCTCTGGCAAAAGAGCTCGGGATTAAATTGAAAGCAAGAAGAAAAGCCGAAATCATAGATGAATTGATTAAGAAGACACCCAGGAAAAAGCGAAAACCTGCAAAAAAGAAAGCCGTTGAAAGACCCCTGATTAAAAAGACAGACAAGCCTGTATCCCTAAGGGCAAAAGCCAGAGAAAGAGCACTTGTGAAGAAGGCACAGACTCCTTTAGAGCCTGTGAAAGAGCTGTCCGTAGCAGGTGACATAGACAGAGTCACTGCCCTTACTGTCAGCCCATGGCAGATATTCACTTACTGGGAGCTTACAGAGCGCACTGTGCGTAAGGGCACTATTACTTTAAGGGTTTATGACGTAACAGGAGTGGATTTTGACGGGGAGAACGCACTTAGTTTTTTTGACATAAAGATGTCGAAAAGAGTGGGAAGCGCTTATATAGATGTAGTGCCTGGAAGGGAGTTCATCGTGGATATAGGAGTCTTAAGCCCTGAAGGCACGTTCATGCCGGCAAGAAGGTCGAACAGGGTTTCAACGCCTCCGGGTGCACCGCAGAAGGAAAAGGCGATTCTTCCTGCCGAGTATTTCGAGTTCTACCCCGGTAGAGAACCAATGCCTACTTCTTAGTCGTCTTCTTTTGCGAATGGATGTGCTTTGTCGTATACGTCCATGAGGTGGACTATGTCGAGATGTGTGTATTTCTGCGTGGTTGACAAAGAGGAGTGTCCAAGGAGTTCTTGAATTACTCTCAGGTCTGCACCGCTTTGCAAAAGGTGTGTGGCAAATGTGTGTCTCAGGGTATGGGGGCTTACCTTACCGCTTAACGCCAGCATCCTTGAGTATTTCATCACAATACGTCTTACGCCTCTGTCTGTAAGCCTTGTGCCTTTTCTGTTAAGAAAAAGAGCCTCATGGGGTTTTTTAAGAAGTGCCCTTTCAACCATATAGGCTTTAAGCGCATCCATGGCTTTTGTTCCGACAGGCACTATCCGTTCTTTTTTGCCTTTTCCTCTTACTTTCAGCATGCCCTCACGGAGGTTCAGATCTTCGACATTCAGGGCTGAAAGCTCGCTTACTCTGAGTCCGCTTGAATAAAGCAGTTCAAGCACTGCCCTGTCTCTGGCAGCAAGAAAGCCTATCCCTTCTGGTTTTTCCACGAGTGAAAAAACCTCATCTACGCTGAGAAATCTCGGCAACTGCTTTGGAAGTTTGGGGGAAGAGACCAGTTTTGCAGGATTGGCTTTAATATAGCCTTCCCTGTGAAGAAACTTAAAGAACGACCTTAAAGCCGCAAGCCTTCTTGATGCAGTAGTTTTCTTGCGCCCTCCTGTAATCTCGGATGCCACGAATCCCCTGATGTCGCTTAAGTCTATTTCATCGGATGCAGATTCAAAGAACAGTTCGAGGTCTTTTCTGTATGCCCTTATTGTGTGAGGTGATGCTCCTCTTTGCACCTCAAGGTATTTGAGGAATTTGTCAAGGTATTTTTTCATGAAAACACCTGAAACAGAAAGAATGTAACCGATGCTCCTATGAGCCCTCCGAGTATGACCTCCAATGCGTTATGCACGCGTGTTGTTATCCGGCTCTGTGCAATTATCACTGCGAGTATGAAACACAGGAACGAGGCAAAAAAGCTTTCCGTTGTATACGTGACTGAGACCCAGACCGAAAAGGCAAGAGCAGCATGCCCGCTTGGCATCCCCCCGCTTAAAGGATGTCCTTTTCCAAAGTAAGCCTTCATCAAAACTACTATTATAAGAACAAGAATAAAGGCAATGATTGATATTTCCTCTTTCGAGTGCTTTGTTATGTAGAGTCCTCTCTCAAAGATATCACGCACATACGGAAAGAGAATTATATAGCCTATGACAGCAGAGCCTAATGCGGTTATCAGCACTGCACCTGCTGCTATGTCTTTTGCGGCTTTTGCCTTTTCGCTGTGCTCTGGAGAAAGCAGGTCAACAATGGCTTCCACGGCTGTGTTTAGCATCTCGGCAAGCAGAACGGCTATGACTGCAAGGGCTATGAACAGGAATTCGTTTTTTGAGACGCCTACGGCATAGCTTGCAATCAGCACTCCAGCAGCAGTGTAGAAGTGATATCTAAGGTGCTTCTGGGTTTTTGCTGCATGGAGTATGCCTTCTATGGCGAAATTGACGCTGTTAACCCATTGTCTTAAAGGCATATGCTATTTTACCACTAAATGACGGTTACGAGCTTTTCAGACGCCTGCGGGAAAGCCGGTTAAGATTCTTCGAGCTTCTCAAGGAGTTCTGTCTCCTTTTTTATCATCTTTCTTCTCTGGTAGGTGTTTTTTTCGTGGTCGTAGCCCAGGAGGTGAAGGAGTCCATGCACCAGAAGCCGCCGGAGTTCCTCTTTAAAGGTGACACCGTGCTCTTTAGCCTGAATAAGGGCTTGTGAGGGGTTTATGACTATGTCTCCGATAAGAAAGTCAGCATCCGCAGGGAATTCGTCAGGAGATTCATAGATGGGAAATGAAAGCACATCTGTGGTTCTGTTTACCCCCCGGTATTTGAGGTTCAGCTCTTTTGTCCTTTTTGCCCCTGCCAGAAGTATGCTAAGTTCGGCTCTTTGCAGGTTGAGCAGTCTGAGGGCTTTCAGCGAATCTTTCTTTAGCTGCCTGAGATTTACTCTTATTTTCCTTTGTTGATTGCTTATAGAGACCTTCACTGCGTTCCTCTTTGAAGTCAAAGCCGGGATAATCGACTCTTTTGTGGAATATGCCTGTCAGGATGTAGGTAAAACGCTTTTTAACCTCGTAGATGTCTTTAAGTGTCAGTTCGCATTCATCGAGTTGTCCTGTAAGGAATATGTGATTTATTATTTTGTCGACCAGTGCTGCGATTCTTGCGGATGTAGGCTCGGTAAGCACTCTCGATGCCGCTTCTACTGCATCAGCCATCATTATAAGTGCGGTTATGCGGCTCTGGGGTCTGGGCCCCGGATACCTGTACTCCTGCTCTGAAAGTTCAGAGCCGTTTGGCTGTCCTTTGGCTTTCTCGTAAAAATATGTAATAAGGCTGTCGCCATGGTGCTGCTGTATGATGTCTATTATTACCGGAGGCAGTTTGTGCTGTTTTGCAAGTTCCACTCCTTCTTTCACATGTGAGATCAGTATCATACTGGACATATGAGGCGTGAGTTTTTCGTGTTTGCTTACTCCGGTGACCTGGTTTTCGATGAAGTATTCAGGCATCTTCATCTTTCCTATGTCGTGATAATAAGCTCCGACACGGGCAAGCAGGGGATTTACCCCTACGGACTCCGCCACTGCCTCTACAAGATTGCCAACGATTATGCTGTGATGATACGTGCCCGGTGCAGCAATCATAAGGTTTTTCATAAGGGGCTGGTCAAGGTCGAGAAGCTCAAGAAGGCTTATGTCTGTCGTAACATTGAAAAGATACTCAAGCAGAGGCAACGTCAGCGAGACTATGGCGATGACTAATACTGCAGAGACTCCAGCAAATCCCATTGCTATCAGTGTTTTAAAGGTAAAGAACTCTCCGCCGAAAAGCTGTATGAATATTACCGTAAAAAGGTTTGCACACAGGACATAAAGTCCTCCTCTGAGAATGGCAGTGCGCTTTTTGCATCTTATGACGCTGAAGGCAGCGGTCAGACTGCCCACGAACACATACAGGGCAAATGTAGCGTCAGCCTGCCACAACCCTGAAAGAAGACTTACAATAAAAGAAAATACAATTGCTGTGTGGAAGTCAAAAAGAAGGGTGACGAGCATTGCACCTGCAGGAATTGGTATTCCGAAGACAGCGGCACCGCCTGTCTCTATCTCAAGCCCGCGGGACAGACCATAAAGGATGTATTCCATGACCCTGCCGAGCAGAAGCGTGCCGACAATCATAAGCCCCAGAAGCAAAAGCATGCTGTATTTCTTTATATACTGGGGTTTGTATCTCATGATGTCCTTGTAGAGGATGAACAACAGGACGGATGCTATCAGAAAACTGCCTATGAATTCTTCAATACCAAATTTCTTCTGTATTGTGACTGCTGACAGAAATCCAAATACTGTTAGAAGAGAGTAGATTTTTAAATCAGTCTTTCTGCTGCTTAGTCTCTTCTGCAAGTTTTCTTTCATATCTGTCATATGCCCTTACTATCTCCTGCACGAGTTTATGTCTGACGACATCACGTTCGGAGAAGTATACAACCTTTATGCCTTCGATTTCACCAAGTATTTTTTCCGCCTCTACGAGGCCAGATACCTTTCCATGAGGAAGGTCTATCTGTGTGATATCTCCTGTTATAACGGTCTTTGAATTAAAGCCTAATCTTGTAAGATACATCTTCATCTGCTCTGATGTTGTATTCTGAGCCTCATCCAGTATGATGAAAGAGTCGTTAAGCGTTCTTCCCCTCATGAATGCAAGCGGGGCTATTTCGATTATCCCCCGTTCTATGAACCTGTTTGCTTTTTCTGCCTCCATCATGTCATAGAGGGCGTCGTAGAGAGGTCTAAGATAGGGGTTTACTTTTTCGTAGAGGTCTCCGGGCAGGAAGCCCAGTCTTTCACCTGCTTCTACCGCAGGTCTTGCAAGGACGACCCTGCTTACCTGTTTGCGAAGCAGTGCATTGACTGCCATAGCCATGGCGAGGTAGGTCTTTCCTGTGCCGGCAGGTCCTATGCCGATAACGATGTCATGGGTTTTGATGGCTTCTATGTATCTGAGCTGGGTTTCTGTTTTCGGTATTATAAGCTTCTTTTTCGGAGACACAGCTACGTTGTTATTGAAGAGTTCTTTCAGGGATACCGGCTCACCAGAGGAGAAAGAGCTTACGGCGTACCTGATGTCTTCGGGTCTTAGTGAATAACCGCTTTTGTTTATGCTTCTCAGTTCTTCTATGAGTGTCTTGGCTTTTTCTACAGAGGCTTCATCCCCCTGAAGAAAGACTTTGTTTCCCCGCGAACTTATAATGATTCCGAGGGTCTCCTCTATGAGTTTCAGGTTCCTTTGCAGTTCGCCTGAAAGGAACGACAGTTCTTTTTCAGCGTCAAACTCTATCTGTGTAGTTACCGTAAGCGTCTCCTTATTTACGTTTAATTACGAATGCGTCTATCCCTTCGGTTTTTTTGAGTCTCAATGCCAGAAGCTCTGCAGCTTTTTTATCCTTGAATTTGCCGACTCTAACCCTGTAGATAGTCTTACCCTCTGGTGTCTTGGTGCTCTGGATATAGACCGTATAACCTTTTTTTCTGAGTTTTGCTTTTAGTGTTTCTGCGTCTTTACTGTTAAAGAATGCCCCTGCCTGCACGCTGTAGGTTTCTTTCTTTGCAATGGATGCAGTCTTCTTGGTCTTTGTTTTTGGCTTAGAAGGTTTTGTTTCGGGTTTGACTTCCGGCTTTTTGGTTTCAGGTTCTTGGAGCCTGGCTGTGACTGTCGGTTCCGATTGGAATAAAGCCTCAGGTATCGGAGGCGGACTCACTTCTTCGAACTGATATGGCTCCTGGGGCTGTGCAGGTATTTCCGCAGCGGTCGGCTTTGCCGTCTGGGTTTTAATGGTTGCCTTTCCTACGAAGAAACCAAGAGCAAAGCTTGCACCTGAAACTACCACAACTACAGCAATCGCTATTGCCCTGCCGCTCAGCATCTCCATAAAACCCTTTTTAGGGTTCATATAATAAGCATAGCATCACCATATGAAAAAAATCTATAACCTTTCTTTACTGCCTCGGCATATGCACTAAGGAGCTTTTCAGTGCCGCACAGTGCAGAGACGAGCATGAGAGGAGTGCTCCGCGGAAGATGAAAATTCGTAATAAGCCCTTTTACCGCCTTGAACCTGTAGCCAGGATAGATGAAAATGTCTGTGCTGCCTCTGAAAGTGCCGTTTGGCTTTGCCTGTGCGAAGAAAGGTTCGTTTGTGTTGGGAGCGTATCTGTTGCTGAAAAAGCCCTCTATTGCCCTTGTAGTGGTTGTGCCTACGGATATGAGTTTCCCTTTCAGATTGGAGATTTCTTCGATAAGCCGTTTGTCTATCTCGAAGTATTCAGGTTCCATTATATGGTCTTCTACCGAGTCCGTGCGGATGGGGGTGAATGTGCCTTTTCCTACATGAAGTGTGAGGTATCTTATGAGCACTCCTTTGTCTTCGAGTTTTTTTAGCAGGTCTTCTGTGAAGTGAAGCCCTGCCGTGGGTGCTGCTATAGAGCCTTCACACTTGGCATAGACTGTCTGATACCATTGTTTGTCCATACGGTTCGGTTTACGCTTTATATAAGGGGGCAGGGGCATCTGACCGGTTTCCCAGAGCGTCTCTTTTAAGTCACCTGAGGATATTATGTCTGCTGTCTTGCCTTCATACACCTGAAGTGAAAGTTTTTCAGATACCTTAAGCGTGCCTGTATATCTCTTTGGACAGAGGATTTCCCATCTCGTGCCTGAGATATGTCTTACAAGGAGTATCTCGAGCCTGCCGCCAGTGGGTTTAATGCCTGTAAGTCTTACCGGCAGCACCTTTGTGTTGTTCAGGAGGAGCATATCACCTTTGTCCAGATATTCGACTACGTCGTGGAATTTTCTGTGCTCGATTGCACCGTCCATGTGAAGCACGAGGAGTCTTGAATCATCTCTTTTTCTTAATGGTTCGCTGGCTATTAAGGACTGCGGAAGATGGAAATCAAAATCAGTTATTTTCATAGGTCTCGATGGTGGTGCCGGGATAGAAATATGAGAGGATTTCCTTATATGTTTTCCCCTGTTTTGCCATTTCAAGTGCGCTCCACTGGCAGAGTCCCACGCCGTGACCGTAGCCTTTGCCTTCAAGGAATACCGAGTCTTTTTCTATCCGGAGAGTGAAATTCGTGCTCGGAAGTCTTTTCCAGCCAAGACTTTTTCTCAACTCAGTAGCCTTGATGATTTTATTGTCAGGGTTGCTGATAAAAGCAAGCTCTTTGACTCTGCCTGTGGCTGTATAGGATTTTATTTTTATGTCTTTTATGCCTTTTACGCCTATGGCCTGTTCTATTTCCGCAAGGGGTATCTTTCTTGCCCAGATGCTGTAAGGCGAGAGCTTGCAACTTGCCCTGACGGATTTTAAATAAGGGTAGCTTTTGCCGAAGACTTCCTGGGGCTCTTCGGTTCTGCCTCCGCATGTGGAATGATAGAATGCCTCGATTGGACTTCCATTGTATGTGAGTATTTCACCCTTTGTCTGTCTGACTGCAGAGGAGACTACTGTGTCTGAGTTGAGCCCCTTGTAGAGTTGATGGAGCACTGTGGATGTAACATGGAACTTTCTGTCACTGTTTTTTAGTTTCTGGAAGACGGCATATGTCCTGACGACAACTGCCTGAGCCTTAAGTGCTTCCATTGCCCAGTCTTTTCCAGTCTCTGCTTTTACGACCCCTTCGACATAGGCTTCAAGCGGCACTTCATTTATGAGGTAAAGACCGCTTTTGCCTTTCCAGACTTCGATATCCCCGCTGTAGCTGACATGTCCCATGATGAGGTCGCCGTTTACCCTGTCGAGTCTTACGAGTTTTTCGTCTTCCTCTGGAATGTGGTTAAAGTCTTTATCAAGGATTAAGACCTTTATGGTCTCCGGCAGTGCCGGAGCCGCTGTCAGTATGATTGTCAGTGCTATTACGATTAAGGTTTTCAGTGTCTCCTCCCCAAGACCCAGAGAATAAGTGTAATTATCAGGCTTAAGAGTATGCTTGTGGCTAATGGAAAGTAGAATGTAAAATTCTTTCTCTGTATTAGTATATCACCTGGAAGCCTGCCTATAAAAGGGACTTTCCCGGCGACAGTCAGAATCGCACCGAGTGCGGCGATAATGATGCCGATGAGAATCAAGCCTTTTCCTATCTGTTCTATACCGTTTATCATGTGTATGCCTATACAGCGATTTTGTTAAACCGGGATTTTTTAAGCCGTTTCTGGGCTTCTCTTTCCTGTTTTGAGTATATGCATCCGCAGTATTTCTGTCTGTAGAGCCCGAGTTCTTTTGAAAGCCTTACGCCTTCCTGCCATCCTCCCCGCAGGTCTTCAAAGTAAAAGGGTATGGAGTATTCTTTTCCTATTTGTTTTCCTGTTTCTACTATCAGGTCGAATTTTTGATACGGGCTTACGAGCAGTGTTGTGGTAAAGCCGTCGAGTCCCATTTTTTTAGCTGTGCTTGCCGTCTCCCTGAGCCTCATCTGGTAGCACACTGCACAGCGGATGCCTTTATGGTCTTCAAGTGCATTAAGAAAGTCTTTCAAGCCGTAGTGGTCTATGTATTCTATATCGAGTCCCCAAAGGCTGTCGAGCGTATTTAATGCTTCCAGTCGTTTTGTATATTCTTCTTCAGGATGAATGTTCGGGTTAAACCACAGTCCCTTTAAATCTATGCCTTTTGATGACAGGTGCCTGATGGGATGCAGACTGCAGTTTGCACAGCATATGTGCATGAGAAGCTTCATGTAATATTATAACAAAAGCCCATGTTATGCCTCTTCCGCAGGCGTTACGACTGCCATTACCACGAGTTTTTCCCCTTTGTCTGCTGAAAAACCGTGAAGCACCATTGGCTCGCAAAGGATGCAGGTCTTTTCATCTGCCTCGACTGTTTCGTCTCCGACAATGAAAGTCCCCTTGCCTTCTACGCAGTACATGAGGAGTCTCAGGGGTGCTTTGTGGGGCTCAAGTTTCTGCCCTGGGTTCAGGCACATAAGGGCGATTCGCATCTCAGGCTTGTCAGAAAGCATCTGCCTTGAGATTTTGTCAGGATGAAATTCAATCATCTTTTTTAAGTCTATGACTTCCATGAGATACCTCCTGTTTTAAGGTGTCTTATTATCAGGGAGTTTAGTCCTTTCTGACCGGGTAGGCAACAAAATCTTTTTCTATTAGCCCTTTCAGCCTCTTGCTTGCTTTGGTATCGGCAATCCGGAGGGGTGCGTGCCTTATTGAATTTTCCTGGTGTAGATACTACTATATAACTAATTTGACTGAGCTTATAGACAGGATAAGCACCGTATACAAGCGGATGTCTCATGCCGCCATGAGAGCCGGCAGAAACCCTGAGGATGTAAGGCTCGTTGCAGTTACGAAGTTTGTAGACGCCAGCAGGATAAAAGAGGCTTTTGATGCAGGCTTGAGGGTATTCGGCGAAAGCAGGGTGCAGGAGGCGCAGGAGAAGGTAGCGGAACTGCAGGGGCTGAATATCCAGTGGCATATGGTAGGGCATCTTCAGAAGAATAAGGCAAAGGCGGCAGTGGGGATTTTCGATTTGATTCATTCTCTGGATTCAGTCGAACTGATGGAGCTTGTGAACAAATATGCAGATAAGTTAGGAAAGGTGCAAAAAGGACTCATACAGGTAAAACTCTCTGAAGAGGAAAGCAAGTTCGGCATAAGCGAGAATGAAGTAGAAGAACTTCTTGAGGCGGCAAAGGGTATGAAAAACCTGAAAATAGAGGGTTTGATGACGATCCCTCCGTTTTTCGATGACCCTGAGCTTGCAAGACCATATTACAGAAGGCTTAAGGAACTGGGAGACAGGTTTGGTCTTCCTGAGCTTTCGATGGGCATGACTAATGATTTCGAGATTGCGATAGAAGAGGGGGCAACCATGGTAAGGGTGGGCACTGCAATATTCGGGGAGAGACCGGAATGATTGGCTTTATCGGTGGCGGAAATATGGCAGAAGCCCTTATAAAAGGGATGACTGCACACGGCATGAGGGACATAATAGTTTCTGAACCCCGTGTAGAAAGAAGACAGCATCTGGAGCAGGTTTACGGTGTAAAAACTACATCTGATAATCTTGAGGCGGTTTCGTCCTCAGAGATTGTAATACTTGCCGTAAAACCGCAGAACATGGCTGAAGTCCTCGATGAGATAGCTGACTCTGTGGCAGGAAAGACTATTGTCTCAATAGCCGCAGGCATTACGATTGCTTACTTAAAAGACAGGCTTAAAACTGACAGAATCATCCGCGTGATGCCCAATGTTGCCTCTCAAGTGCAAGAGGGCATGGCGGTAATCTCGCTTTGTGAGTGTTTCTCAGGCAAGGATGTAAATATTGTAAAAGAGATTTTTATGTCTTCAGGCAGGGTGCTTATGCTGCCTGAGAAGCATCTGAATGCAGTGACTGCACTGTCCGGAAGCGGACCTGCATTTATTGCCCTGTTTTTAGAGGCAATGATAGAGGGTGGCGTGAATCTGGGGCTTACAGAGGATGATGCCCTTGCCCTTGCTGTCCAAACAGCCGCAGGCACTGTAAGGCTTTTGGATGAAGGGCTTGCACCTGAAAGACTTATAGAGATGGTCAGGTCGCCAGGCGGAACAACTGCCGCAGGCTTGAAGGTGTTTGAGGAAAAGGGATTGAAAACAACCGTGATTGATGCGTTGAAGGCAGCAGCAAAAAGAGCAGAGGAGCTGGCTAAGTGATTACTCTTGGGTAATAACCGGAATAACCGAGGAGGTTTAAATGTTTATATTTGGAAATTTTCTGTTTGCGCTGGCTCAGGTGCTGGACATAGTCCTGACGATTTACATGTGGGTAATCGTCATAGCTGCCCTGATAAGCTGGGTGAATCCAGACCCGTATAATCCCATTGTAAGGTTTCTTTATGCTGCAACCGAGCCTGTTCTAAGGCGAATCAGACGGCTTATAGCATTCCATGTTAGCATAGACTTTTCACCCATGATAGCAATTTTAGGCATATTGTTTTTAAAGTATTTTCTAGTAGCGTCCATGATGGATATTGCAAGAAAGCTTAGATATTAGACGGACCGAAAGGAGGAGGTCATGAGAATAACGCCTCTTGATATTCAGCAGAAGCAGTTCCCAATAAAGTTCAGAGGGTTTGATGTTGAGGAGGTGTATGCGTTTCTTGAGGTGGTAAGAGAAGAGATGGAGGAATTGCTGAGGGAGAACGCTTCTTTAAAAGAGAACCTCCACAGACTTGAAACCCAGCTGAAAGAATACAAGGATATGGAGACTACACTGAGAGAGACCCTGATGACCGCCCAGCAGATGGTGGATGAGTACAAAGTGAATGCAAGAAAAGAAGCGGAACTGCTTACAAGAGAGGCGGAACTCAAGGCAGAAGCCATAATCAAGGAGGCGCAGGAAAAAGTCGTCAAGATACACGAGGACATCGTAGACCTTAAGGGCATAAGACGGCATTTCAAAGAGGAGGTAAGGAGGCTGATAGAGTCCCACCTTAGAATGCTTGAGTTCGATTCAGAGAGGGAAGACGAAGAAAAGGGTGAAAAAACAGAGGTATAACGCAGTCAAAGGCGTGCAGGATATCCTGCCGCCTGATATCTATATCTGGCAGAAAATCGAGGCTGCCGCCAAAGAAATCTTCAGGGTATATGGCTTTCAGGAGCTTAGACTGCCCATAATGGAGCCTACTGCAATCTTTGTGAGGAGCATCGGAGAAACCTCGGATATCGTTGAAAAGGAAATGTACACATTTACCGACAAGGGCGGAAGAAGCATAACCCTGAGACCAGAAGGCACTGCCTCGGCAGTCAGATGCTATGTGCAGAACCATCTTTATAACCTTCCTTCACCGCAGAAGTTTTTTTATTCAGGCCCGATGTTCAGGTATGAAAGACCACAGAAAGGCAGGCTCAGACAGTTCTATCAGATAGGTGTCGAGGCGTTCGGTGTAAGCGAGCCGAAGCTCGATGCAGAGATTATAGCAATGCTCAGGGTGTTCCTTGAGCGGATAGGACTCAGTGGGCTTAATTTTGAGATAAATTCCATAGGCTGTGAGAAATGCAGACCTGGTTACAGAGATGCACTCCTTGATTTCTTCTCTTCACGGCTTGACTCCTTATGCCCTGACTGTAAAAGGAGATATGAGCAGAATCCCCTGAGAATACTCGACTGCAAGGTGGACGCGTGTATAGAGCAGAGGAAAGATGCACCTGTTGTCTCTGATTTTCTATGTGATGAATGCGTATCGCATTTCAGTGAACTCCGGAGCATTCTGGAAATGCTTGATGTCCCTTATGTTGTAAATCCGACTATGGTGAGGGGGCTTGATTACTATACGAGGACGACTTTCGAGGTCACGAGCGAGCGTCTTGGGGCGCAGAATGCAGTTGCTGCTGGCGGCAGATATGACAGGCTTGTTGAGGAGTTCGGTGGTCCTCCGACTCCGGCTGTGGGTTTTGCTGTCGGCATGGAAAGACTCGTTGCCCTTGTAAAGGATACTGCAGATTCTGTTCCGTCACCAGAGGTTTTTATTGCTACAGTCGGTAAAGATGCAGCTCAGAAAGCTCTTCTGATAGCAGAGGGGTTCAGGGCAAAAGGCGTGTGGGTTGAGGTTGGGTATGAAGGAGCATCTTTGAGAAGCCAGATGAGAAGGGCTGACAGATTCAATGCAAATTATGTCCTTATCTTGGGGGAGGACGAGCTAAAAAGGGGCAGAATCGGCTGGAAAAACCTGAAAGACGGCTCTGCAGGCGAGGTCGGTATACAAGAAGTTTATGATTTTTTACAAAAAAACCTAAATAAGATATAATCTTTTTTGATGGGTGTTCTTAGAGCCTCTGTCCCCGGTATAGGTATTACGCTAATGGTAGCAGTGATTTCTTTTCTTACCTCGTCAATTCACCCATCTTTTGATGCACTGGTTATCTCGATAATTTTCGGAATGCTTGTTGCCAATATGTTTGATAACAGGGAAGTGTTCGACAGGGGCGTAAATATAGTATTGAAAACGTTTCTTCCTATAGGTATAGGTTTTTACGGAATGCAGCTTGTGTTTTCTGACTCGGAGATGCGACTTTTACCTGCTGTCATAGGTGTTTTTATTCTTGTCTTTGGTGTTACGTATTTCATATCCAGAGGGTTTGGCCTGGGACGACGTTTGTCTGTATTGTTAAGCACTGGAATGTCTGTCTGCGGCGCTTCCGCTATTGTAGTCATAGCACCCCTTATAAATGTAAAAAGAGAGGATACTTCAATATCCATAATCTCCGTCATGACAGTAGGTTTGACAGGTATGCTTATTTATCGTTTCCTGTATGGGACGTTTGGACTGCCAATGGAAAATTTCGCTTTTCTTTCAGGCACGACTCTTCCAATGTTCGGTCAGGTTAAAGTTGCATCTTCGGCAATGGGGCAGGAGAGTCTTTTGATGGCTTCAAATTTTAAACTTTTAAGGGTCTCTGCTCTGGCGGTTCTGGCAGGTGCGGCTTTGGTGTTTTTAGGAAGGGAGAAAAAAAGGTTTTATGTCCCGTGGTTTATGGTATTGTTTTTTATTCTGGCAGTTGCAGTGAACGTATCTGAAAAGGTTGCATCCGTTAGAGGAGTGTTCGAGACGATAAGCAAATTTTCCCTTTCCTTTGCACTTTCTGCAATCGGATTGTCTCTGGATTTTAACTCCATAACAGACAAAGGGGCATCTCCACTCTTTGCGGTATTTCTCTCTTGGGGCATAATAGTACTGACGATTTACCTCGTGTTTAGTGTGACGGCTTAATGCTTACAAGTAAACTGCCATATAAATTCCTTGTAATGTTCCTGGTCTTTTCTTGTGTTCTGATAGTGGCTTTTTCCCTTCTCGTGTACCATGATTCAGGAAAGATGATAAAGGACATCGAAGCCATAGGGACACTTACACCCGAGCAAAAAGCCGTATATACGAGATACATGAAGGATATAACCGAGAGTCTCGTATCTCTTGCGTTCTATGTGTTTGTGCTTGCATTCATCCTGTCTTTGTTCTTTTCCCGGAAATTTCTTGTTCCTGTAAGAGAGCTTTACAGGGGGGCAAAGGCTTTAAAGGACGGCAATCTTGACATAAAGCTTGATGTTATCACCAACGATGAGCTTGGAGAGGTGACAAAAGCGTTTAACGACATGGCAGAAGCCCTCAGGAAAAAGACAGACGAGCTCATGAGAAAAGAACTCTATGTCAGTGCAATGCTCGACCCCTTGTGGATTGCGGATATGGACAATATAATCATTGACATAAACCCTGCCTTTACAAGACTCTTCGGCTATGAAAGAGATGAGGTTATCGGTTCTTCTATTTTCGATTTTCTGGATGAAGAATCCGAAAAGATAATGAGGAGACAGTTTCATGAAAGAGACAAGGGTATAGCGTCTACTTACCAGATATCAATAATCTCGAAGACCGAGGGGCTCATACCTGTGCTTATAAGTGGTGCACCGCTCATCGAGAACGGAGAGGTAATCGGCAAGATAGGGATAATAAAGGATTTCAGACATGAGCTGGCATTGAGGGATGCCCTTAAAGAGGAAAGAGACTATACAGAAGCAATAATGGACAGTATGGTTGATGCCCTGCTTGTTATTGACAGGGAGTACCGGATAGTCAAGGCTAATATGGCGGCTCGTGTGAGTGCAGGACAGAACATCACAGGAAAGCACTGTCACAGCGTGTTTCACGCGTCAGGAGAATGGTGTTTCCTGCGTGGAATGGAATGTCCGGTGAAAATCGTTTTTGATACAGGAAAGCCTTACAAGACGATTCATGAGCACAGTGATGCTACCGGCTCGTCTATATTTCACGAAATAATTGCATATCCCGTGAAGGATCGTTACGGAGAAGTAAAGCATGCAGTCGAGATTATGAGAGATATAACCGAAAGAAAGAGGTTTGAGGACGAGATTGAACTGAAGAACAGGGAGCTTACTACGTTGAACAGTATCTCAAAGATATTGAGCCGATCTCTCAAAGCAGAGGATATATTCAACAATGTGCTTGACAGAATCGTTGACCTTCTTGGTATGGACGGCGGAGGAATATTCTTCCTCGACGAGATGAACAGAGTCCTGAAGTGTAAATACCACAGGGGAATGTCCGAGGATTTCATAAAGTCTACAGGAAGAATAAAGGTTGGCGATGACATTCCCGGAAGGGTTGCGCTTACAGGGCAGAGTATAATTACCCCTGATATATCCAAGGATACAAGAAGTGAAAGGTCAGTATTAAGGCATTCGGGTATAAAAGGCTATGCATGTATTCCCATCAGGGGGAAAGAAAAACTGTTAGGTGTCTTTTTTATTTTCAGTTTCAATCCTTATGTCTTTACTCCTGAGGAAGAAAGGATACTTAACTCTATCAGTGAGATGATGGGTATAGCTTTTGAAAATATCAGGCTTTATGAGAAGATGCGGGAGCTTTACGAACAGCAGAGGTTGCGCAGGGCATCAGAGCAGAAAAACCTTCTTGACCTTTCCTCCATGCTTGCCTCTACGCTGGACATAAAAAGCGTTCTTGCATCAAGCCTGTCTCTTATAAAAGACTCATGCAAGGCAGACCTTGCATGGATGCTTGAAACAGATGACAAAGGCGACCTTATACTTAAAACTGCTTCCGGAAATGAAATAGAGGAGGGGACTGTCATCTACCCGGACGGAACAAGTTGCATAGAGAAGTATGCTATGGAGAGGAAGACCCCTGTTGTTGTCTCTGAGATTGCTTCTGAACCGAAATTTTATGTCTCAGAGCGTGTGAAAAGTTTTAACACCGCAATATCCATACCGCTTTACATCGGGAAGAAGACCCTCGGCGCATTCACACTCTATTACAGGATGTTCAAAGAGCCTAAGGAGGAGATGATTCATTTCCTTCAGACCGTGGGCAGTATACTGGCGGTTTCGATTGAGAGGTCAAGACTTTATGAAAGAGCCATTATCGAAAAAGGCATGGCGGATACAATCCTTGAAAGCATAGCAGATGGGGTAATGACTGTGGATATTGAAGGCAAGGTTATATCAATGAACAGGGCGGCAGAGGAAATGATAGGACTGTCACCGCGAGGCGCCGTTGGGATGCAGGCCTGCGATGTGTTCAGATACAACGAAGGTAATACCGAGTTAAGGTGGAGGATGGGTGAGTGTCTCGAAGCGGCAATGCAGGGTAATCTCAAGACAGTAGAGGCATACCTCTATAACCATGAAGGCAAGGTAATTCCTCTTATGCTGAAGAGTGCTCCTGTTCGTGACCAGAAGGGTGAGATAGTAGGAGTGGTGTATGTCCTCAGGGATATAAGCAGGGAGAGGGAGATAGACAGGATGAAGACAGAGTTTGTTAAGGCTGTGTCGCATGAGTTCAGGACGCCTCTTTCGGCAATAGTGGGCATGACTGAAATGGTGCTTGACGGGGAGGTTACTGGTATCAGGTCAAAGGATTATCTCAGCATGATACTGTCTGAGGGCAGAAGGCTTTCGGATATGGTATCCGACCTTCTGGACATTGCAAGGATAGAAAGCGGCAGGGAACTCTTCAGGGAAAAAGAGATTGATTTTGAGTCGGCTCTGAAAGACGTAGAAAGAGCGTTTAAGTCGCAGATAGAGAAAAAAGAAATAAAGTTTTCTTCAAGGATTGAAGGAGATGTAAAAGGCTACAAAGGGGATGAGGAGAAGTTAAAACAGCTTCTCCGGAATCTTGTTGAGAACTCTGTGACTTATTCAGACCGTGGCTGTGCGGTGGAGGTCGTTGTCAGGAGGCACGGTAACAGTATTCAGATAGTAGTAAGGGATGAGGGCTGGGGTATAGCTGAAGAGGATTTAAAGCATATAGGTGAGAAGTTTTATCGTGGAAGACATGCTGCCAGGACTAAAGGGACAGGGCTTGGTCTTTCCCTTTGTAAGGATATAGCAAAAATGCATGGCGGAACTTTGCATGTTACAAGTAAGCGTGGGGAAGGCACCACCGTTGTCGTGGAGCTTCCTATAAGGGAGGGCGAATGAGCAAAGTTATTGTTATCGATGATGAACCTTTTATCCTGATGATGGTAGAGGATAAACTTAAAAGAGCAGGTCTTGAGGTTATTGCGTTAAGGGAAAGTGTAAATGCCATTGATGTTATACGAAAAGAAAGGCCTGACCTTATAATCCTTGACTGGATGATGCCTGAGCTGAGCGGAATAGAGCTTTGCCGGATGCTGAAGTCAGACCCGGAGCTTTCCTCCATCCCCATATTTATGCTTACGGCAAAGGGACAGGAAGAGGACGAAAAATTAGGACTGAAATGCGGGGTCTCAAGGTATATAACCAAGCCGTTCAGTCCTAAGGCACTACTTCAGATTGTCCTGAGTGAACTTAAAGGGACGTAGACGCCTGTTTCAGTCTGTGCCCCACTAGCCTACAACATCGAGTTTTCTTACCCTGAGTTTTACTGACAGTTCTGAGGCGAGCCTTCTGCATTTTTCCATATCGACATCTTCCATCTCAACTACGGTAGCCTGCACTTCAGGGATGTGTTTTTTCGCTTCTTTAATAAAGTTAATTACTTCATCAAAGGCATTGTTGAAGGCAGGCATGCATAGTTTTTCATATGTTTCTTTGTCATGTGCGTCGAGACTTACTGAGATGGAGTCGACCATGCCTTTAAGCTCAGGCAGGATGTTTCTGCGATGAATCAGGTTTCCGTGCCCGTTGGTGTTTATTCTGACAAAGCCGCCTTTTTCTTTTATCCATGCGGAGACTTCCTTTACGACGTCGAGTCGCAGAAGCGGCTCTCCATAGCCGCAGAAGACGACTTCTTTATATGCCTTGGGATCGCCGATTGCGGCTTTTAATTCCTCAGCAGTCGGCTCTTCGCTGAGTCTGAGGTTATGCCCTTTTACATAGTCCGAGTGAAACCTTACGCAGAAAGAGCACTTGTTTGTGCACCGGTTTGTGATGTTTAAATAAAGACTGTCTCTTATTTTGTATGCCACGGTTCCCTTTACAGGCAGCTCTCCTATGCCAAAGAGCCTTTTTGCATTTACTGTGGTAAGCCGTGCAATGTCCTCGATGCTTACTCCTCTCAACGAGGCTATCTCCCTCACTGTGTGGATTATGTAAGATGGTTCGTTCCTTTTCCCCCTGAAGGGTTCAGGGGTGAGGTAAGGAGCGTCTGTTTCTATGAGGAGGTAATCGTCCGGTATCTGTTTTACTATTTCTTTGAGTCTTTTTGCGTTTTTGAATGTGACAGGTCCTGCTATGGAGATATAAAGGCCCATTGCCATTGCGGTCTCTGCCATTTCGATGTCCCCTGAGAAGCAGTGAAGCACACCTTTGGTTATTCCTGAGTCTTTTAGAATACGAAGTGTATCCTCTTTTGCCTCCCTGCTGTGGACGATTACCGGTAAGTTTGTCTCTACAGCCAGTGCAAGATGTTTTCTGAATACTTCCTGCTGTATCTCTATTGGGGAGTGTTTATAGTGGTAGTCGAGTCCTGTTTCGCCTATGGCAACGACCTTTTTATGTGATGCCCATTCTTTGAGCAGTTCATAGGTATCATCCCTGAAGTGTTTTGCTTCGTGCGGGTGAATACCTACTGAGCAGTAGACAATGTCGTATGTTTCAGCCAGCTTGAGTGCTTCTGTGTTGCTTTCAATATCAGAACCTATTGTTATCAGGGTTTCTATACCTGCCTCTCTTGCTCTTTCTATAATTTTGTCTCTGTCCTCATTGAACTGAGGCATTTCGAGATGGCAGTGCGTGTCTATTAACGTAAGTGACATGGACTTTCTCCTGTTTGTATATCCGTCTGGTCTGGAAAAAGGATTAACCCTTATGCACCGAATTTTTTAAGTCTGCCTGCATTTGCAAGGGCAAGAGCCATTAAATTTACCGTGGGTATAATGCCGAATTCTCCTTTTCTGCATTCTCTTTCAGAGAAGGCGCTGGACAGACCTCCTAACACATAAGGGGATTTAAGCAAAAAGGGCACTGGATGCCAGCTGTGGGATTTAAGCACCGAAGGTGTAGAGTGGTCTCCGGTTATTATAAGCACGTCTGGTTTAAGCTCGAGTATTTCTGGCAGAATATTGTCCACTTCTTCTATTTTATGGGCTTTGCCTTCGAAATTTCCGTCTTCGCCGAATGAATCCACTTTCTTTACGTGTATGAAGAAGAAGTCGTAGCTGTCGTAGTTTTCCCTGAGGGAGTCCAATTCTTCTTTGAGGTCGCCTTTCAGGTCAGGCGCATGCATTCCTATGAGTTTTGCGACTCCTCTGTACATGGGATATGGTGCGATTGCAAGGGCTTTCAGTCCGTATGCCTCTTCAAAGGAGGGCATGCGGGGCATCTCTGAAAATCCTCTAAGCAGTATGAAGTTTGCCTTGTTCTCGGATTTCAGTATCTCTGCTACCTTTGCTATGAGTTTTTCCGCTACTTTTGCGACTCTTTCTGCCTGTGGGGTGGAAGGCACAGGAGTGAGGGGACTTTTGCCTTCTTTTTGAGGGTCGGTGTCGTTTATGGCTCCGGAGCCGGGTTCAAGTGCTTCAGGGAATCTGAGTACTACGGCGAACCTGTGTTCCATTCCCGGAGCGAAGATAACCTCTACGTCGTCTATTTTGTTTATCTCCTGCTGTAATTTTTCTGTAAGCTTTTTGCTTTCCGGGGTGGGAATTCTTCCTGCCCTTCTGTCCTTAACAATGCCGTTTTCGACAATGGCGTAGTTGCATCTGATGGCTATATCTGTGTTTTTCACTTCGAGTCCGAGTCCCAGTGCTTCGAGTATTCCCCTGCCTATCTGGAACTCTTTCGGGTCGTAGCCGAAGAGTGCGAGGTGTCCGGGTCCGCTTCCCGGGGTGATGCCTGGTGCTACAGGTATGTGAAGTCCGCATCCTGAGCTCTGCGCAAGTGTATCAAGATTGGGTGTGTCTGCTGTCTCAAGTTCTGTTTTGCCGTGTTCTCCAGGCAGTCCGCCAAGACCGTCAAGAACAAGCAGGATTATCTTTGAATTGTTTTTTACAATAAGATTTTTTATTAAATTTTGCATATTAAATATTACTTTAAGGGATTTTGTTTTTCAAGTTTGTGTTTTGCCGTTGACATTACTTTTTTATATTCGTATAGTAATCCGAAGTAATTTTTCAGGGAACAGTGGTGACCCGAAAATATAGACGTTTCTTCTTGTGCTGTGTGGCAGTGCTAATGTCGGTGTTCTGGGGGTGCGAGACCCTCAAGACCTCGAAACCTATTGTGCCCATAAAAGAGTACGAAAAGTTGATAGTGGGCAGGTTTGATGCCGATTATGTAGGAACGACCAACTGCCTGAGGACATGCCATTACCATGACAAGATAAACGAGGATTTTGAGGCGAGCACAATGGGTGCTCAGATGTCTCCGAAGACCGGACTGCCACTGGTGGACTGCGAGTCCTGTCATGGTCCTGGAAGCCTTGCCATAAAGGGACTTACAAAGGAGAAAGTAGAACAGGATGCCAAAGAAGGAAAACAGACAAAGTGCGATTATGAGACCTTTATAGACCTTGATAATCTTCCTGCACCGGCAAGGTCACTCATCTGTCTGAAATGTCACACGGCTAATGCCACCTTTAACCTTCACAACTGGAATGCAGGCAGCCATGCAATGAACGATGTATCCTGCTCTGACTGTCATAAGATCCATGCCGGACCAGACCTGATAGTCAGACCAAGGGAAACATTCCAGATGTGCTATGAATGTCATGAGGACGTAAAGGCGGAATTTTCCCTGCCGAGCCACCACCCTGTCCCTGAAAAAAAGGTTAAGTGCACGGACTGCCACAACCCCCACGGTACTACCTCGGAAAACCTTCTCAGGGCGGACAATATAAAGGCGACATGCACCGGATGCCATGCTGAAAAAGAAGGGCCCTTTGTCTTTGAACATGCTGATGTGGTGGAAGACTGCTCCAACTGCCACAGCCCGCACGGCTCTGTAAACAACCATCTGCTTAAGCAGAGTATGCCGTTCTTGTGTCTTCAGTGTCATGAAGGGCACAGGACGTCGGCAACACGGCCTGCAGAAAAGAAGGCGGCGTATTATACACGATGCACTGACTGTCATTCTACAATACACGGCACAGACATTCCATCACCTTCAGGCAAAGGGAGATTTATCCAATGAGAAAGAGGAGCATGAAAGGACTCTTAATTCTACTCTTCTTTACTCTGGTCTTCAGTCAGACGGTCTTTGCCGAAGATATACCGCCGATTTATAAATTTCCTGATATAAAGCCGCAGTTTTCTGTAAGAACCGGTTACAGGCTGGTCGGTCTGACCGGCTCTAAAAGGGCAGGTGAACACGAGCATCTTAGTGATTCCGTGTCCTTTGGCGGTGAGATTATAGCGTTCCCCTTCCCCCATAGGATTCATCTGGAGGTGGATGTCGTAAGCGGGATGGACTATTTTGGAGACTTAAGTTACGCCTACAAGGATATAGTGCTTTCAAGATGGATAAACAGTACTTTGTTTCATAACCTTGACAATATTACACTCGTTGACCTTGACCCTTCTACTGCCTCCCCAGGGGTTTCCATAAAAGATGCCGGTGTAAGTTACGGCGTCAAGACAAGCATAAATGACCTGTTTTTAAGACTTAAGACCCATAATTTCCCTTTTCATGTTTATGTCAACGGCCGGATTTTGTATAAAGAAGGCACAATGCAGCAGAGGTTTCTTGGCGGTTCAGGCTGGTTCAATGATATAGTGCGGGTGTCCCGGAAAAGAGATGTTAACTGGAACACTCAGGACATCACCTTCGGTATGAACAGCCATCTGGGACCAATAGAAATAGATATCTCACACACTGAAAAGAGATTCGACTCCAATGCCGACAGGGTTTTAATTGATACGTATACAGGGGCGGGGTTTCCTCCTGGGGCTGTAAGGGCGGCTGGGGATTACCCGCATAATCTTGTGCCTGATTTAGAAGGCTCTACGAACACACTGAAACTGCATACATCTTATACAGGCAAGATTGTTGCTTCCCTGACCATTTCAAAAACCGACAGGGAAAACAACGACAGCGGAGCAAAAGCTGATTATTTCACGAGTACCGGTGAAATCAGATGGATGCCTATTACAAGGTTGACCTTTGCATTTAAATACAAGCGTGAGGAAACAGACATGGACAATCCTTCCACCCTGACGGACGGTTATTACGGGTTGTCCACAAATCCTACTACGATCACAGGCATCACACCTTCTATTTCGTCAAAGACCGATACGTTTTCAGGAAGCATGAGATATAGGCTGACAAAAAAGGTCACATTGAATCTGAGATATATCTACAAAGAAATCGACAGGGACAACGCAGATGCCTGGGAAGTCCCGGACAGCACGACTGAGAACACCATATCCCTTTCAGCGAATGCCAGGCTGAAAAATGGTATGAAGTTAAAGGCAAGATATAAGCACCGTGAGATTGACAATCCGGCATATAACACTCAGCCTAACCGGTCTGATTCAGGGATGCTTTCTCTCTCCTGGACACCCTTTGAAAAGCTCGTAACCTTCTTCAGCTATAACATAGCCAGAGAAAAAAGAACAGGTATCACCTATAAAGATATGTACACAGCAAATCCGGAAAACAGGGATGTAAACAGAAACAAGTTTACAGGAAGCCTTACATTCTTGATAAAAGACAATATTACCCTGACCACAAGCTATGCTTATCTGCACAACAAGGTCGAGCAGGACTTTGTGTATAACGATGCTGATGACGCACCAGATTATACAAATGAATTTCTTGACCCGGGTGTCCAGTACAAGGATATAGTCCGCAACTACGTGGTGGACTTAAACTATGCCCCAAAAGAAAATATCAGTTTGAATGTTAATATAAATCATACGAAGAGCAGTGGGAACTTTTATCCTGACACAACATTTATGCCCTCTCTTTCAGAGCTTAAGCTCCGGGAAACTGTTTATTCTGTCTCGGCTGAATATGGTTTAAAAGACGGGTGGGATATTGGTATCAGGTGTAGGTATATAGACCTTGATAATCTTAGTGAAAACCCTGATAATCCGGAGATTTCCGACGGCACGGTAAGGATTGCGCTTTTGACGGTATCGAAGCGTTGGTAAGAAGCACAGTCTGCTTTTCAATTCAAAGTCTTCCTCTTTATTTTTTCTGTGATAAAATAAAATATATAAAAAGGAGCGTTATATAGCGGCGATTTACGGCAACATATCAGGCCTTAAGGGCAGTGAGCTGAATTCTCTCCAGAGGATATACCGGAGAAGAGTCCCGCCGCAGAGTATTTTCACTCCTGAGCTTGCAAAATACCTTTCAACTGTTTCCGGACAGATAAACCGGCAGATAGGCGTGCTTATCGCAAGAGACGGCATTGTGACTCATGTGATAGTGGGTGATGCAAAAGGCATATTTATTCCATCGCTTGAGGATTATCCACTGGGCAGAAAGGCATTAAGAGGATTGAGACTTGTCCATACACATCTTAGAAACGAGGAACTGACTCAGGATGACCTTACAGACCTTGCCCTCCTCAGACTTGACCTTGTTGCTGCAATAGGAGTAAAGGACGGCGGCATAGGAAAAATTTATCTTGCTCATCTTACGCCTCAGGGCGTGCAAAAAACAGAATATTATCCGGAGTTTGATTTCGCTGACTTCATACACTCCCTTGAAGAAGAGATGCAGCGCAGAAGACTCTTTGACCAGACTGACCCAAGGGAAAGGGCTATTCTTATAAGCGTTTCAAAGAGTCCGAAATACGAGCAGGAAGACTCTATTGAGGAACTCAAAGAACTTGCTGAATCAAGCGATGTGCTCGTTCTGGATACTGTAATTCAAAGGCCAAAGGAGATTAACCCCCGGTATCTCATGGGAGAGGGAAAGCTTAAGGAGGTCATCATAAACGCCCTGAACAGGGGGGCGACGATTCTTATATTCGACCAGGACCTTACTCCGTCTCAGATAAAATCCATAAGTGAGTTGACTGAGCTTAAAGTAATAGACCGTTCCCAGCTTATACTGGATATATTTGCAAGGCGCGCTCACAGCCGGGACGGAAAGGTTCAGGTGGAACTGGCACAGCTTAAATACAGACTGCCAAGGCTTTCAGGCAGGGGGACTGCAATGTCAAGGCTGATGGGAGGCATAGGCGGAAGAGGACCAGGTGAGATGAAACTTGAGGTTGACAGAAGACGCGTGCGCGACAGAATACACCTGCTTGAAAAACAACTGAAGTCCCTGAGCGAAGCCAGAAGGCAGAGAAAGAGAAGAAGGGTTCAGAGCGGAATACCTATCGTTTCCATAGTAGGTTATACAAACGCAGGGAAGTCCACACTCCTGAATGCCCTGACCAATAGTTCCACTTTTGTCGAAGAAAAAATGTTTGCCACCCTGGACACTGCGACAAGAAGGCTCAGGTTTCCAAGGGAAAGAGAGATAGTCATTACTGATACAGTCGGTTTTATAAGAGACCTTCCCAAAGACCTTATGGCTGCCTTCAGGGCTACGCTTGAAGAACTTGAGGATGCAGACGTGCTCCTTCACCTTGTGGATGCCTCTAATCCAAGATTTCCGCAGCAGATAGCCTCAGTTGAAAAAATACTGGATGAGCTTTCTCTTTCAGAGAAAGAGCGTATTCTCGTATTTAACAAGATTGACAAACTTAGTGAAGAGGAGGTCAGAAATATCACTGCAAGATACGGTGCTGTAGCCATATCAGCCCTCGACCCTTCAACATTCGCTCCTCTTTTAAAAGCAATAGAAGAGCGCATCTGGCATGAAAAGTTGGTGGAAACACAGGTATAATAGGCAGGCTTAAAGTGGCTCAAGATTTTGTTCGCTCGCAACATCTTTGATTCCGGTTGAAGAGTTTGAGCCGGGAAATCGGAGTGTAAAAATGATAGAATTTGCCCCTAAATGGATAGCATGGGAAATAACCAGAAGGTGCAATCTCAAGTGTGTGCACTGCCGTTCTTCTTCTGAAGAAGAAGTAAAAGGGCATCCTGATTTTTCTACAGAAGAGGCGCTTCGGATACTGGATGATATCTCAAGTTATGCAAAACCAGTGGTGGTGCTTTCAGGCGGAGAGCCTCTTTTAAGAAAAGACGTCTTTGAGATAGCCAGCTATGGAACAGCTAAAGGACTGAGAATGTGTCTTGCCACAAACGGCACTCTTGTTACCGGTGAGATATGTAAAAAGATAAAGGACTCAGGAATAAAAATAGTGTCTCTAAGTCTTGACGGTTCGACTGAAAGCGTTCATGACGACTTCAGGGCGCAAAAAGGTGCATTTCAAGGAATAATAAACGCTGCAAGGCTTTTTAGAGAGCACGGGATAGAATTTATCATCAACTCGTCGTTTACAAAGCGAAATCAAGAGGAGATTCCAAAGGTCTATCAGCTTGCAAAGGAGCTTGGCGCAACTGCATGGTATATGTTCATGATAGTGCCCACTGGAAGAGGCGAGGAAATAATGAGCGAACTCATCTCAAAAGAAGACTACGAAGAGATACTCGAATGGCACTATCAGATGGAGAAGGATGAAAAAGACATGCTTGTCAGACCTACATGCGCGCCCCATTATTACAGAATAGTTCTTCAGAAGTCAAAAGAAGAGGGCAGGAAGTTCCAGAGAAGGACTCTCAAGTTCTCTACAGGCGGGGCAAAAGGCTGTATTGCAGGACAGCTTATATGCCTTATAGATGTGGACGGTAATGTGCTCCCATGCAGTTACTTCCCCAAGCCGGCAGGAAACATAAGGGAAAAGTCTTTTAAAGATATATGGGAAAACTCAGAGCTTTTCAAGGAGTTAAGGGATTTCAAGAGTTACAAAGGCAAGTGCGGTTCGTGTGAGTATATAAATGTTTGCGGTGGCTGCCGTGCAAGGGCGTATGCTGTAAGCGGGGACTATCTTGAAGAAGAACCCTTCTGCGGATATATGCCGGTGAAAATGAGAAAGAAACTGATAAAAAAGGGTAAATAATTTTAGGTCTGTGACATTGATTTTGGAGGCATTATGAACGATGTGTTTCTTAAGGCGTGTCGCGGCGAGGAGGTTCCGTATACACCTGTCTGGCTTATGAGGCAGGCGGGCAGATACATGAAAGAGTATCAGGATGTCAGGTCACAGGTGGATTTTCTTACGCTGTGCAAGACTCCTGAACTTGCCGCAAAGGTAACGCTTCAACCTGTGGACATACTCGGAGTGGATGCAGCAATCCTGTTTTCAGACATTCTTATACCCATTGAGGCAATGGGTATGAGGCTTGAGTTTTCAGAAAGTAAAGGGCCTCTGCTTTCAGAACCCATAAGGAACAGGACTCTTGTTGACCGCCTCACAGTGCCTGTGCCTGAGGACGACCTCGATTTTGTGCTTGAGACCATAAGGATATTGAGGAGAAAACTTAGTGTTCCGCTTATCGGGTTTTCAGGCGCACCTTTCACTCTTGCAACATACATGATAGAGGGTGGAAGTTCAAAGAATTTCCTTAATACAAAAAGGATGATGTTTGAAAAACCAACGCTTTTTAACGACCTTATGGAAAAGATAACCCACACTGTAATTTTATATCTCAGTGCCCAGATAAATGCTGGTGCTCAGGCTGTGCAGCTTTTTGATACATGGGCAGGTATGCTTGCCCCCCAGGACTACAGGGAGTTTGCCCTGCCTTATGTCAAAAAGACAATTGCCAAGCTGAAAAAGCACGGTGTTCCTGTGATATATTTTGTCAATGACTGTGCAGGCATCCTCATGGATATAAAGAAATCCGGTGCAGATGTCATTGGCATAGACTGGAGAGTGGACATCGGTGAGGCTGTTAAAAAAATCGGCAAAAAGTGTGCTGTTCAGGGAAACCTTGACCCCTGTGCCCTTTTCCTTTCAGAGGACAGACTCAGGGAAAGGGTTGAAGACATATTGCAGAAAGCAAAGTCGGCAAAAGGTCATGTATTCAACCTGGGGCATGGAGTGCTCCCTGACACACCTGTAGAAGCCGCCAGAGCCTTGGTAAAGGCTGTCCATGAGCTGAGTGGTGAATGAGAACAGGAGTAATCCTTCTTAATCTTGGTGGTCCTGATTCACTTCAGGCGATAAAGCCGTTTCTTTATAATCTTTTTTCAGACAGACAGATAATCAGGCTTGGTCCTGCATTTATGCAAAGGCCTCTGGCATGGCTTATATCCACACTAAGGGCGAAAAAGACAATGGAAGCCTACAGCCTGATAGGCGGCAAGTCTCCGATACTTGACATCACAAACGCACAGGCTGCCGCCCTTGAACACAGGTTGGGAGAGCATGGAGACTTCAGCGTCCGTGTGGGCATGCGATACTGGCATCCGTTTATCAAGGATGTGGTCAAAGAGATGTGTAATAGCGGAATAAAAAGAATCCTGAGTGTAAGTCTTTATCCTCATTATTCACTTGCTACCACAGGTTCTTCAGAGGCGAGTTTCAAGGAGGCGGTAAAGGGCTTTTCAGTGGAATTTTCGTCTGTCTCTTCGTGGTTTGACCATCCGCTTTATATAGATGCACTTGTGGATGTGATTAAAAAAGGGCTTGAGAGGTTTGATACAGACGCTGTGTCTGTGCTTTTCAGTGCTCATGGCTTGCCTGTGAGGTTTATCAAGGAAGGCGACCCTTATGTCAGCCATATTATGGGCACGATAAAGGCAGTTACAGAGAAGGTGGATATAGAGTGGCATCTTGGTTACCAGTCGAGGACTGGTCCTGTCAGGTGGCTTGAACCTTCAACCGATGAGGTCATAAAGAGGCTTCAGGAAAAAGGGGTAAAAGATATCCTGATAGTTCCCATAAGCTTTGTCTCTGACCATATTGAGACTCTTTATGAAATTGATATACTATATAAAGGCATTGGAGAGAGGCTCGGCGTCAGGGNGGAAAGAACTGAGTCTCTAAATACCCATCCGCTTTTTATCAGGGCGCTTGAAGATATCGTTTTAAAACGTGTAAGACAACTCAAGTGGCAAGAGGTATGAGGGATTGAGACTGGTCATAGTTGGCGGTGGCATCTCCGGACTTTCGCTCGCATATGCGTTGCTGGAGAACAAAGATACGGCTTTAGACGTCACCGTGTTTGAAGCTGAGGAAAGAGCCGGAGGCAAGATATACACCGACAAGACCGAAGGGTTTCTCTGCGAAACAGGAGTAAACGGATTTCTGGACAACAAGCCAAAGACCCTCGAACTGATAGCAAAGCTTTCCTTATCCCCCCTTAGAAGCAACGACTCTGCAAGAAAAAGGTTTATATACTCGGACAAAAGGCTTAACCTTTTGCCTGAATCCCCACCGGCTTTTTTCAGGTCGGGTTTAATGAGTTTTGCAGGCAAACTGAGAATCACCCTTGAGCCTTTTATACCTAAAGGGACAAAACATGACGAAAGCCTCGCTGATTTCGCAAGGAGAAGACTCGGCAAAGAGGCATACGAGAAGCTCATAGACCCGATGGCATCAGGCATATACGCCGGAGACCCGGAGACATTGAGTCTTAAGAGTTGTTTTCCGAGAATATACGAGCTTGAACAGACATATGGAAGCCTTATCAGGGCAATGTTTAAGCTGAAGAAGAAGACCGGAAAGGCAACCGCAGGACCCGGAGGAACACTTACCTCATTTCTTGATGGTATGCAGACTCTTACGAATGCACTGAAAACTTTTCTGCGTGATGCACTAAAGGTAAAGAGTAAAGCGGTTTCACTTGAAAAGACAGGGAAAGGCTATATAATTCATTTAGCAGACGGCTCAAAAGTAGAGGCTGATGTGGTTGTAATAGCAGTGCCTGCTTATCAGGCGGCTGTAATACTCAGGGATTTTGACAAGACGCTTTCTCAGGCTATCAGCGAGATTCCGTATCCACCTGTGGCAGTAGTGTGCACAGGTTACAAAAGGCAAAAGGTTCAGGCGTCTCTGGACGGGTTCGGCTTTCTCGTGCCAAACAGGGAAGGCAGAAAGATACTCGGCACGCTTTTCGATTCAAGCATATTTCCAAACAGGGCACCTGAAGACTATGTGCTCTTAAGGACAATGGTTGGCGGGGCAAGGGCGTTTTCTGTTGCAAATGAAGAGGACAACAAACTTATTGATACTGTGCTGTCTGAAATAAGTGATATAATTGGCATAAAGGCAGAGCCTGAGTTCATAAGAATCTACAGACATGAAAGGGCGATTCCGCAGTATACCATTGGGCATCAGGATAGACTGGAAAAAATAGATGAGATAGTTGCAAGACACAAAGGACTTTATATTACGGGAAATGCTTACAGGGGAATAGGTGTTAACGACTGCATAGACAATTCATATAAACTCGCAGAAAGGATATTCGAGGAGGTAATATGAGGGCAGTGAAATATCTTGTTGCTGTGTTCTTGATTATGTTTTTGGCTAATGCAGTGTTAGCAGAGGTAAGGCACAGGGAGTTTACAGAAGAGGAGGTTGAAAAGATGTCCAAGACGAGAGCAGTCATAGAGACTTCATTTGGAGAGATAGAGTTGAGGTTTTTTCCTGAGGTTGCACCGAATCATGTAAATAATTTTATTGAACTTGCCAAAAAAGGATTTTATGACGGGACGATATTCCATCGTGTTATTCCGGGTTTTATGATACAGGGGGGTGACCCTAATTCCAAAAGCCCTGACCGTTCAAAACACGGCATTGGAGGACCTGGTTATACCCTCAAGGCTGAGTTTAACGACAAGCCGCACAAACGTGGTACACTGTCTATGGCAAGAAAGGCGCACCCTGACAGTGCAGGCTCTCAGTTCTTTATATGCGTGGCGGATGCACCGTGGCTTGACGGACAATATACAGTGTTCGGTGAGGTCGTATCAGGAATGGATGTAGTCGACAGAATCGTCAGTCAGCCCAGAGACGGAAGAGATAACCCACTCGAAAGAGTGGAAATGAAAATAAAAATAATAGAACCGTAAAGCTGGCTGAGAAATGTCGCAGAAAGGAGGTCAAAATTGACTGAGAACGACATCGTCAAAATCCTCGCTGCAGAGAACGAAGAGTTCAGAAGACTCGGCGAGGAGCACAGAGAACTTGAAAAAATGCTTTCAGAGTTTAACGGCAGGGTCTATTTGACACCTGAAGAGGAAATGGAAAAAAAGAAAATACAAAAGCTCAAGCTCCTGAAAAAAGACAAGATGGCTGAAATCATAAGAAGGTATAAGGAGAATCGTCCTTTAAATTAATCACAAGATACATGTGGGTTCAGGCCTTTGAGCTTTGAACTCTGAGGAGGTGTGTTTGAGGAGCAAGGCGATAAAGAAAGGGATTGAGCGCATTCCTCACAGGGCACTCCTTTATGCCACCGGTATTCCTGCAAGTGAAATGGACAAGCCTTTCATAGGAGTAGCCACGAGTTTTACTGACATAATACCCGGACATATCGGAATGCGTGACCTTGAGCGGTTCATAGAAAAAGGGATACATACAGGCGGAGGATACCCGTTTTTCTTTGGAATTCCCGGCATATGCGACGGCATAGCCATGGGACACAGTGGCATGCACTACTCGTTACCTTCCAGAGAACTTATAGCAGACATGGTGGAGACTATAGTAGAAGCCCATAAACTTGATGGTCTTGTGCTGCTTACCAACTGCGATAAGATTACCCCGGGCATGCTGATGGCTGCTGCAAGAGTGGACATACCGGCTGTGGTTGTAACAGCGGGTCCAATGCTTTCGGGTCATCTGAGGGGACGGAGACTTTCCCTTGTTAATGATACATTCGAGGCAGTAGGCAAGTACAAGAAGGGCTTAATAGGCAGAAAAGAAGTTGAGGAGCTTGAGATGTGTGCCTGTCCTGGAGCCGGCTCATGTCAGGGAATGTATACAGCAAACACGATGGCTTGTGTTACAGAGTCTTTGGGCATGAGTCTGCCTGGCTGTGCAACCGCACTTGCTGTATCCAGCGAGAAAAGAAGGATTGCTTTTGAAAGCGGGAAAAAGGTCGTGGAACTTGTGAAAAAAGGCATAACCCCGCGCAGGATAATGAACAAAAAAGCATTTGAGAATGCAATAATGGTTGACCTTGCGCTCGGAGGCTCTACAAACACAGTGCTTCACATACCTGCCATAGCGCATGAAGCAGGTGTCAGCCTTCCGCTTGAGGTATTCGACAGACTAAGCCGCAAGACCCCTCATATCTGCAACATGCTTCCTGGTGGTGAACACTATCTTGAAGACCTTCACTGGGCAGGTGGCATCCCTGCAGTCATGAACAGACTGAGAAAGAATCTGAACAATACGGCTACTGTCAGCGGAAAGTCCGTATTGGAAATAGCCCGCAGTGCAGAAGTAACGGATGAAAATGTCATCCGACCTCTTAGAAAGGCGTATCACAAGGAGGGAGGCATCGCAGTATTAAGAGGCAATCTTGCACCTGACGGGGCAGTGGTTAAGCAGTCGGCGGTAAGCAAGTCCATGATGAGGTTTGAAGGCAGAGCCAAGGTGTTCGACTCTGAAGAGAAAGCCATGAAGGCGATACTCAACGGAAAGGTCTCTGCAGGTGATGTTGTGGTTATAAGATACGAGGGACCTAAGGGAGGCCCTGGAATGAGAGAAATGCTGTCTCCAACTGCTGCAATCGCTGGCATGGGGTTGAGTGAGTCAGTCGCCCTTATAACAGATGGAAGATTCTCAGGCGGCACAAGAGGCCCTTGTATCGGACACATATCACCGGAGGCCATGGAAGGAGGCGTCATAGCAGTAATAAAAGACGGAGACCGGATAAAAATAGACATACCTAAAAGAAGGCTTGAGCTTCTTGTGCCGGAAACAGAAATAAAAGAAAGGCTTAAGAAGTGGAAGAGACCAGCGCCGAAAATAAAGAAAGGTTATCTGGCAAGATATGCAAGAATGGTTAGTTCAGCAGGTTCAGGCGCAATAATGAAAACAGAGATATAAATCCTTTCAGGTTTGTTTCGCTTATAAAAAGGGGGCGTTTTGCCCCCTTTTTATTTTTTTTCGGTTACCGAAAGATTTTTAATTCTGTTATAATGGGGGCATACTAGGAAAGGAGGACTTTTAAAATGAGACAGGCAGAAAACGGTGACACCGTAAGGGTACACTACACAGGCAGGCTTGATGACGGCACAATCTTTGACTCCTCAAGAGATCGTGAGAGTATTAAGTTCACACTTGGCAGAGGACAACTTATCAAGGGTTTTGAGGATGCAGTAGTAGGAATGTCTGTGGGTGAAGTAAAGACAGTAAGAATTCCGTCTGATGAGGCTTATGGTCCCCACAGGGAAGAGCTTGTGCTCAGGGTTCCAAGGGCTCAGTTTCCACCTAACATTGAACCCAGAAAAGGACTTGCTCTCAGCATAAGACAGCCGGACGGTGGAATCATGGAAGTGGAAATTACAGAGGTCTCAGAAGACTCTGTTACTCTTGATGCCAACCATCCGCTTGCAGGAAAGGATCTCACTTTTGAAATAGAGTTGGTTGAAATCGCTTAATATTTACCCTTAGGTCGTTTTTATAGGACTTATAACAGGGTATTACGTCAGACGTTTGACTAAAGGGGTTAGCCTAAGAAGGCTAACCCCTTTTTAGTGATTAAATGCAGGTGGTAAAAGTAAGCACCTTTACTTGATAAGGGTTGATAATGTAGTCTTTTATGTTAAAATAGACTGTTAAAATTAAAAATTAGAGGTATGCATGAAGATTACCGGTGCTGAGATAATCCTTGAGTGTCTGAAGCGTGAGGGTGTTAAGCACATTTTTGGATATCCGGGTGGTGTTGTGCTTAACATCTTTGACATGCTTTATGACGACAAGGACATAAAGCTTATACTTACCAGGCATGAGCAGGGTGCAGTGCACGCTGCAGACGGCTATGCAAGGGCAAGCGGCAAGCCAGGTGTTGTGCTTGTTACATCAGGTCCAGGGGCAACAAACACGGTTACAGGCATAGCAACTGCCTCTATGGATTCTGTTCCTTTGGTTGTTATGTCTGGTCAGGTGCCTACGCTTCTTATAGGCAATGACGCCTTTCAGGAAGCAGATATCGTTGGAATCACAAGACCGTGCACAAAATACAACTTCCTTGTCAAGGACGTGAAAGACCTTGCAAGAATAATGAGGGAGGCGTTCCATATAGCAACTACAGGAAGACCCGGTCCTGTGCTTATAGACCTCCCGAAGGATGTAACATCAGGCAAAACTGAGTTTCACTGGCCACAAAAAGTAGATATAAGAAGCTACAAGCCTACGCTGGAAGGCAACAAGTGGATGATTGCCAAAGCAGCGCAACTCATAACAAAGTCAACCAGACCTGTGATAATAGCCGGAGGAGGCGTAATTATCTCAGGAGCCTCCAAAGAGCTGAAAGAGGTTGCTCAGTTTACGAATATTCCTGTGGCAATGACGCTTATGGGACTCGGTGCTTTCCCGGGCACTCACAAACTGTCTCTGGGAATGCCCGGCATGCACGGCACTTACTACGCAAACAAGGCAATACAGGAATCAGACCTTGTGATTGCCATAGGAATGAGGTTTGATGACAGGGTGACCGGAAAGACAGATGCCTTTGCACCACACGCAAAAATAATACACATAGACATAGACCCGACTTCCATAAGAAAGAACGTAAGGGTTGATGTTCCGGTTGTGGGCGATGTAAAAAGAGTGCTAACTGCACTTCTGAAAGTCCTTAAGGAGGAGAACAAAGAGCAGTGGTCTGCAGTCAGAAAGAAGTGGCTCAAGCAGATTGATGCGTGGAAGCGTGAAAGACCTTTAAGTTATACAAAGAGCGACGAGGTGATAAAGCCGCAGTTTGTCGTAGAGAAGATATACGAGCTTACAAAAGGGGATGCCATAATCACTACAGAGGTCGGTCAGAACCAGATGTGGGCTGCACAGTTCTATAAATACGACAAGCCGAGAAGACTGCTTACATCAGGCGGGCTTGGCACAATGGGTTTCGGCTTCCCTGCGGCAATCGGTGCACAGCTTGCTTTCCCTGACAAGCTCGTAATAGACATCGCAGGAGACGGAAGTATCCAGATGAACATTCAGGAGCTTGCAACAGCAGTTATCAATAAACTGCCTGTCAAGGTCGCAATACTGAACAACAGATACCTTGGCATGGTAAGACAGTGGCAGGAACTGTTCTTTAACGAGAGATATTCCCACTCTTTCCTGCACGACATGTTCCCTGATTTTGTAAAAGTTGCAGAAGCATACGGTGCTGTTGGTCTGAGAGCAACAAAACCCTCAGAAGTAGAACCAGTGCTCAAGGAAGCATTTAAGATAAAAAAGACCGTGTTTATGGACTTTGTAGTGGACTGGAAGGAAAAGGTTTATCCGATGGTGCCTGCGGGCGCTCCAATAGACCAGATGCTGTTTGAAGAACCTGAGAAAAAACAAGAAAAGAAACTCAGGGCGGTGAAGTAAGTATGAGACATACGATATCTCTTTTAGTAGAAAACAGGTTTGGAGTCCTTTCAAGAGTTGCAGGGCTCTTCAGCGGAAGAGGCTATAACATCGAAAGCATCTCTGTAGGGGAAACCATCGACCCCCAGATATCCCAGATGACCATTGTCACAAGCGGAGACGACTGGGTGATAGAACAGATAACCAAACAACTGAACAAGCTCATAGACGTGATAAAAGTCACCGACATGGTAGAGCTTGACCACGTTGAAAGGGAGATGATTCTCATAAAGGTCGCCCCAAAACCCGAAAAGAAAGTAGAGGTGTTGAACCTTACAGAGATATTCAGGGGCAGGATTGTGGACTCTTCAGAAAAGACCTATACCATAGAGATAACAGGCGACGAAGACAAGATAAAGGCATTCATAAACCTCATGAAGCCAATGGGCATCAAGGAACTCGTAAGAACAGGAAAGGTCGCCATCGCAAGAGAAGGAACAAAAAAATAGCAGTTTGTTAAGGACGCTTCCTCAGCCTTAAAAGCATCACTACAGAGACAATAAATAAAATTGCGCTTAACGCCTGTGATACCGAAAGCCACTGCAAGATAAACCCTCTTTCTATGTCTCCTCTGAAAAACTCTACAGTAAACCTGAGCACAGAATAGATAAGACCGTACATCCAGAAAAGTTCACCCTTAAATGTCTGTTTTTTCCTGAGTGCAATAAGGATAAGAAAATTAACAAACTCTCCCAATGATTCATAAAGCTGGGTAGGGTGTAACGGCACACCTACTATTGCAAGGCTTTCAGGGGCATTGAATGTCACAGCCCACGGAAGCTCTGCCGGTTTTCCATAACAGCATCCTGCTGAGAAGCACCCGAGTCTTCCTATGGCATGCCCTATTGCTATGGAAGGCGCAAGTATGTCTGCTGTGCTCCAGAGGTCAAGTGCATGCTTTTTTATATACCAGATGCCCGTGGGTATTGCCAGTATCAAGCCACCGTAAAATACCAGCCCGCCTTCCCATATCTTGAAGACCTCAACAGGATTTTCCAGATAACGGGAGGGATTTATTAATACATAAAGAAGCCTTGAGCCTACTAAAGCGGCAATAAGAAGATAAAAAGCAAGGTCTGATATCTTCTGATGAGGCATGCCCTGTTTTTTCGCCTGCCTTATAGCAAGCAAAATCCCAACGAGGAAGCCTGCGGCAACCAGCACGCCGTAAGTGTATATCGTTATGGGCCCTATCTTTATTAAAACAGGATACATCCCTGACCTCCTGTTACTTTCCTGCTCGCCCAAGAAAGTAGCCAGAGAAGGGTATATAGTGTTTCGAGCTTTTGAATTTAGGATTACCTCCTCTTAAATAGTGTACCAAGCATCATAAGTAAAAGCCCTATCGTAAGAGCCGAGTCTGCTATGTTGAAGGCAGGCCAGTGGTATCTGCCTATTGAAAGGTCTATAAAGTCCCTTACATAGCCGTATAAAAGCCGGTCTATAAAATTCCCTACTGCACCGGAAAGTATCAGAGAAAGACTGAAAAAACCGTCCTTGCCCCTGATGAGTAAAGCCACAATCAGCCCTATTGCTATAATTGAGATAACTATGAAAAATTCATTGCCAAGGTTTTTGAACAGTCCGAACGCTGCTCCTTCGTTTTTTACGTTTACAAGATGGAATACAGGCAGGATTTTTAAGGATTCCGTAGGGTTTATAAAGGTTTCTGCAAGATACTTTGTGCTCTGGTCAAGCAGGACTACACTGACAAGTATTAGAAGGATTAGAGTTTTTTTTTCATTTAATAACATTATAACATCTTCCGCACACCTCAGGGTATTCAGGGAATGTACCCACAGACGGACTCCAGTTCCAGCATCTCTGGCATTTTGCACCTTCGGCTCTCTCCACAGTGGCTGAGACGGATTCTCCTTTGTAATCTCCCTCTCCGCCTTTATTTATCTCTGCCTGCGAGACAATAAACAGCGTAGGAAGGAAATCCTTATATTCCGAAAGGAGATTAAAATCCTCTTCACTAAGGTATAGTATTACCTTTGCCTCAAGGGAGTTGCCAATAAACCGTTCTTTTCTTTTGATTTCCAGTGCCTTGTTGACCTCGTCTCTTATGGCTATGAGTCTGTCCCATTTTTCTTCGAGTGCTTGATCTATGAACTTTTCGTTTACCTTGGGGAAGTCCGAAAGGAAGACGCTTTCAGTGTCTTTGTCTTTTATGAATTTCCATATTTCCTCTGCAGTGAACGAAAGCACCGGAGCCATGAGCTTTGTCATTGACACGAGTATTTCCCTGAGCACCCATTGTGCCGCCCTTCTTTCTGTGGAATCACTCCGGAAGGTATATAACCTGTCTTTAAGAATATCAAGGTAAAAGGAGCTCATGTCTACGACACAGAAGTTATATATTCTGTGGTAGACCTCGTGGAAGTCGAACCTTTCGTATGCCTCGGTGACTTTTTTAATAAGTCCCTGAAGCCTTGACATAGCCCATCTGTCTATCTCAAGGAGACTCTGGCTCATGTCAGTGCCGTCGAAGTCATAGAGGTTTCCGAGGAGGAAGCGTGCTGTATTTCTTATCTTCCTGTAGGCTTCTGTAAGGCGTGCTATTATCTCTTTCGATATTCTTATGTCTCCCTTGTAGTCTTCTGCTGATACCCAGAGCCTCAGGACTTCAGCACCGGTTGTCTTTATGATGTCCTGCGGTGAAACCACATTGCCGAGTGATTTGGACATCTTTTTGCCTTTTCCGTCTACGACAAAGCCGTGTGTGAGCACTGTTCTGTAAGGCGCAGTGCCTTTTGTACCTACTGAGGCGAGCAGTGAACTCTGAAACCATCCCCTGTGCTGGTCAGAGCCTTCAAGATACATGTCAGCAGGCCAGTGGTCTTTAAGTGTGGTGTGGCTTACACCAGAGTCAAACCATACGTCGAGGATGTCCATTTCCTTTGAGAACGAACTACTGCTGCATTTGCTGCACTTTGTTCCTTCAGGCAGGAGTTCTTCCGGTGTCTTTGCGAACCATACATCTGCTCCGTGCTCCTCCACCAGCTTTATGATTCTGTCGAGCGCGGTTTTATCAGTAAGAATCTCTCCGCAGTCATTGCATTTAAACAGGGTTATCGGGACTCCCCATGCCCTCTGTCTTGAGATGCACCAGTCAGGTCTGTTCTCCACCATTCCGTATATCCGGTCTTTTCCCCACGAGGGAATCCATGTAACATTGCTGATTTCTTTTAGGCATTTTTCCCTGAGGTTTGCGTGCTCCATTGATATGAACCACTGTTCTGTCGCTCTGAAGATTACAGGTTTTTTGCATCTCCAGCAGTGAGGGTAGGAGTGTGAAACAGTCTCCTCCAGAAGAAGTGAACCGTTGTTTTTGAGTATTTCAGTTATCAGGGCATTAGCCTTGAAGACAAATTGACCTTCGATTTCAGCCACTCCGGCATTGATAAACCTTCCCCTGTCGTCAACAGGGGCGTAGATATCGAGTCCTTCTTTTAACCCTGCTTCGTAGTCTTCTTCACCATGTCCAGGTGCAATGTGCACTATGCCTGTGCCTTCCTCCACAGAGACGAAACTGCCTGAGATGACTCTTGATTGCCTTTCAATAAACGGATGTAATGCCCTTATGCCGCTGAGTTCACTGCCTGTGAATCTTGATATTACGTTTCCGGTCAATGAAAGCCGTTCCTTCAGGGACTCGAGCAGTTGCTCGGCTAATATGTAGACAGAGCTGCCTGTATCAAGGGCTACGTATTTAATCTCCGGATTGACTGCAAGTGCAAGGTTTGCAGGCAGTGTCCATGGGGTTGTAGTCCATATGACAAAGTAGACCTCTTTGCCCTGAAGTCCGATTCTTTCGAGGTCTTCATCAAGCACTCTGAACCTTACGAATATGGACGGGGATTCCTTGTCTGCGTATTCGACCTCTGCCTCTGCAAGTGCTGTAATGCAGGAGGGACACCAGTGGACTGGCTTTTTCCCCTTGTATACAAAACCTCCTTTTACGAACTCTGCAAGCTCTCTTACAATGGATGCCTCGTAGTCATAGGACATCGTCAGATAAGGGGATGACCAGTCGCCAAACACTCCAAGCCTTTTGAACTCTTCTCTCTGGATGTCTACGAACTTCTCTGCATACTGCCGGCAGAGGTCTCTTTTTTCGAGTATATTGATTTCTTCTTTTTTCTTTCCTAATTTTTTGTCGACCTCAAGCTCAATGGGAAGTCCGTGGCAGTCCCATCCAGGCACATAAGGGGAGTGAAATCCGTTCATTGATTTGTATTTGACTATTATGTCCTTGAGAATCTTATTCAGTGCATGCCCTATGTGTATATGGCCGTTTGCATAAGGTGGTCCGTCATGCAGGATATAAGGGGTGCCGTCTTTGTTTTTCTCCTGCATTTTTTCATATATCTTTTCTGATTCCCAGAAATTCAGTATTTCAGGCTCCCTCTGAGGCAGGTTCGCCTTCATCGGGAAACCTGTCTGGGGCAGGTTTAATGTGTCCTTGTAATCCTTTTCCATAAACCTCTGTTTTTTATTTAATATATGGTGGGATATATGCAGGCTCCTGTTTAGGCGGTATGTATGGAGCCTCTGTTACTGGTTCGTCCATTATATCCTCAAGTTCCTCGATTGACATCGGCTGCTCAACAGGCGGCTGAGGCGTTTCTGTCATCGGCGGCTGAGACGGCAGTGTGGGCCCTGTAGGTGGCATCCACCTCGGCGCCGGCCTGCCAGCAGCAGGCTTGCTCGATGCAGTGCTGTAAACTTCAAGCTTTCTGATCGAACCTTCTGAATCATAGTAAATAAAATAATTTTTCTCATTTATGAGAGAGAGGAGTCTACGTATGCCCCTTTGTATGTCCATGTCCTTGAATCTTGTGCTCAGCTTCTTTTCGTAAACGTCACTGCTGATGTCAACCTGGAATCCTGCTTTCATAGCAATCTCGGTTAGCACTCTTCCAAATGCTACATTCTCAAGCTCAACACTCAAGCGGTCATTGTTTATATTTATATGTAAGGTTCCGTTAGTCTGACCGTATGAGAGGCTGGCCAGAAGACCTAATCCAATAAATATAAACAATACTGCTGTCCGGAGATACCTCATTTCTCCTCTTCCTTTTTCTGTTTTTCAGCTATGATTTTCTGTGCAATGTGTGCAGGCACTTCATCATAGTGTGAGAATTCCATGGTATACATTCCTCTTCCTGAAGTAAGGCTGTGCAGCTGGTTTGCATATGTTAACATTTCTGCCATGGGCACCAGAGCAGTTACTTTTTGAGTTCCGCCTGCCTGCTGCTCCATTCCCTGAACCTTGCCTCTTTTTGAATTCAAATCGCCTATGACCGAACCAAGGCTTTCATCAGGGGTTGTTATTTCCACTTTCATAACAGGCTCAAGGAGCACAGGCTTGGCATCTGCTACTGCCTTTTTTATTGCTAAAGAGCCGGCAATCTTGAATGCCATTTCCGAGGAGTCCACTGAGTGGTACGAGCCGTCATAGAGGGTAACCTTAACGTCTACCATCGGATAGCCTGCGAATATACCCTCTTTCATTGCATCCTGAATGCCTTTTTCCACTGCAGGTATGTATTGTCTTGGGATAACGCCTCCGACTATCTTGTCGACGAACTCAAAGCCGCCTCCTCTAGGCAAAGGTTCTATCTCTATCCAGCAGTCGCCATACTGTCCTCTACCACCTGACTGCTTTTTGTATTTCCCCTGCGCCTTTGCACGTGTCTTGATGGTCTCTCTGTAAGGGACTTTCGGGGCTTTCATGAGCACTTCCACGCCGAATTTCCTCTTCAGCTTTTCAAGCGTGACCTCGAGGTGAACCTGTCCCATTCCAGACAGAATCATCTCTTTTGCTTCTTCGTCCCTGTGGAATCTGAGTGTCGGGTCTTCGTCGAGTATTCTCTGAAGTCCTGTGCTTACTTTTTCTTCATCACCTTTGCTCTTGGGGGCTATGGCATATGAAATAAGCGGCTCTGAGAACTTGACCTTGTCATAGACTATAGGGTTGGCATCGTCTGAGAGTGTATCGCCGGTGTTGGTCTCCTTGAGTTTTGCGACAACGCCTATCTCGCCTGCACTGACGCTCTGGGCAGGCACTTGTTTCTTGCCCATCAGATAATATATTTGTCCTACCCTTTCTTTTGCATTTGAGGTCGAATTCAGTATATTAGAGTCTGCTTTGAGCGTGCCTGAAAAGACTCTGAATATTGAGAGCTTGCCTGCAAACGGGTCTGCAATGGTTTTAAAGACATAGGCGGAAAACGGCTGGTTTTCATCCGGAGTTCTTTCCACTTCAGAGCCGTCCTTGGGGTTCTTCCCTTTGATTGGATTTATATTTGCGATATCCCGCGGGGATGCAAGGCAGAGCACTATGGCGTCAAGAAGTGGCTGCACTCCGATGTTCTTTGTGGCTGAACCGCATGTAACAGGTATGAACTTGCGTGCGAGAGAGCCTTCTTTTATGCCTTTGACAATCTCCTCTTCTGTCAGTTCTCCGCCTTCAAGGTATTTCTCAAGGAGTGCGTCGTCTGCCTCTGCAACCTTCTCCACGAGTTTTTTCCTGTATTGTTCTACCATCTGGGAGACGTCAGAAGGAATGTCTGTTTCAGAGGGTTTTCCGTCTGTAAATGTATATGCCTTCATTTTAAGGAGGTCTACTATTCCATTGAAAGCCTCGCCTGAGCCTACAGGCACCTGAAGCGGAATGGCTTCTGACTGAAAGAACTTCTCCAGAGCCTCGACTGTGCCTGGAAAGTCAGCAGCTTCTCTGTCCATCTTATTTATAAAGACCACCCGCGGTATGCCGTATTCGTCTGCATATCTCCAGAGCTTTTCTGTCTCTCCTCTTATGCCCTCTATTGCACTGACTATGACGACTGCACTGTCTGCAGCCTTCATGCTCCCTTTCGCTTCTTCCAGAAAGTTTATAAAGCCGGGTGTGTCTATAAGGTTTATCCTGTGGTTGTTCCAGTCAAGGTATGCCAGTGCTGATGTAATGCTTATTTTTCTTTCGATTTCTTCTGGCTCAAAGTCGGTGGTGGTGTTGCCGCTTTCGACAGAGCCAAGCCTGTCTATAGAGCCTGAATCATAAAGCATTGCCTCTACAAGCGAGGTCTTTCCTGCACCTCCGTGGGCTATTACAGCAACGTTACGAATCCTGTCGACATCGAATTTTGCCATTAAAACCCCCTATTTAGTGTAAATTTCAGTCGGTCAGTATTTCTTCGATAACAGGCTTATATTGTATCTTTTTTTCTGCCCTGCTGCTCCAGATTTTTACAATTATAAACGACAGGGCGAAAGCGCCGAAAGCAAATATCGCAGAAACGAGGTCAGAGTCTATGCTCTTAAAACTGTCTGCGAAGAACTCTTTTCCGACTACAGCGCCTACAACGAGTGCAAGTGTCGGAACACCGTAAACCAGAAGAGAGCCCTTCAGATAAGTGTATGGTCTTATGACCACTTTGACTCTTTGCCCGACTTGAGCCTTGGCTTCATTCAGGGCATCAAGCTCTGCCCCTTCGTCTGTGAGATAGCATGTTCCGGCAGTGCACTGCTCGCATATGCTTTTTTTCTGCACTGCAACCTTTGCAAACGGTCCGTCAATGCTCTTTACAATCCCTATTTCTTCCATGTTTTATCATTTTAACACAGCTTAAACCAAAAGGGTCAATGGCTCTGTTGTTTTTGGCAACATCAGGTAGTGGTTCATACAGGCTGAAAACGCCTTTGGTATTCACGTCGGGAACTTTGGGCACTGTCTTTTCGCTTCAGAGGTGTTTGATCTCATCGTCTTTTTCCTCTCCACGGAGTTTTTTGTCAAGGTATTCCTTTGCAGCGTCCTTTCCACCGAGGCCGAATGCTATTGCCAGTGCCAGCACAATTCCTCCGAAGACTATGGCAAAAGCGATTATTATCGTGTCTTTTCCAATTCCGAGCTGTTCCAGGGCCATAGTGATTGCAAGGAGGAATACCCCGACTTTGACGAGCTTGCCTATGATTCCTGACACCGGAATGCCTGCATTCACAGAGGTTATAAGTGCTGCCCTGCCAAGGAAATTGCTCAGGAGGTAGCCGAAAAACAGGATTATCACTGCTATAAAGATGTTCGGCAGATACAGGAAGAAGTTTCCAAGAAGACGCTCTACCTCCGGGACTTGAAGCGCACTCATTGCGATGATAATGACTGCAAACAGCGTAAGCCAGCCTATTATCTTCGATATAAGAACAGACAGGGGCTCTTTTATTCCCCCTTTTTTCAGCATCTCCAGCATGCCTGCCCTTTCAGAGAACCTGTCAAGCTGTATGAGTCTGAAAAGCCGGAGCGATATTATTTTCAAAAGTGTGCCCAGCACTATGCCTGATATAAGGATGAGGATAAAGCTCAGCACATTGGGCAGGTACTGGAGAATCCCTTCGCAGAATCTTTCAAAGGGTTCCATTATCACTTTGTCAAGAAAGCCGTCCATGTTTTCCCCCTTTCGGCTAAGTCCAGTTTTCAATTAAAAAATCTTTTTTTCTTTCAAATACGAGACACAGGTTTTCTATCTTCTCCTCTACTTCTTTCGGCGTGCTGTTGAGTGTCTCGACGATAAAAGACGCTGTGCGTCCGAGATAAAGCGGAGTAAGAGATGTAAGCAGATGTTTTTTATTAAGAATCTTTTTGTGCGCTGCTATGGCAAAGGAGTATACGATCTCTGCCCAGATTTCATCAGGCAGTCTGAAGTCTTCCCACGGGCGCGAAGGAAGCGATTTCAGAACGTCAATAATGTCTTTAGACATAAAGGTCTCCCATATCGAACTCAATTCTTTTCTGCCGAGTATGAATTTGTCTATCATTCTTTCGAGGTCAACGTGTACGGGTTCGACCCCTACGTCGTAACAAAAGCCGAATATCTCAGTAGGGGAAGAGCCTTTTATGCCTTTCCAGACGGTTTCATAAGTGTCCATCAGTTCGAACACCACGCTTGAGACCTGATGCAGCATTTCACTGAGGTCTGCGCTCGGCTCTTTCGGGTCGTGTATCTTGGCTCCTAAGAACGACTGGCAGACCTTAAAACCGTTAGCCACTGCCGTTGTCGTCATCCAGATGTCTATTCCAAACCTTGCTATGTCGGATTCCCAGACGTCTTTTGTCAGATAGAATTTTGCAAGAGTGCCTGAAAAACCGAAGTCACCACCTATGGGCTGCCTTATCCTCAAACCGTAAAGTGCCCTGGTCAGAGGATAGACAAGACTGTTGGTTATAGTGCCGTCGTATTTGTGCCTCAGGTAATACGGGGCTACAAAATCATAACCTTTTAGTATTGGTCTCAAAAGCAGGTCTAACCATTCAGGAGTTATGCTTCTGAGGTCTGAGTCCACGACTGCACATGCCTTGACGTTAAGTTCTTTTGCTATCTCAAAGATTGTCCTGAAGGCACTGCCCTTGCCGGGAATCCCATAATAAGGCGTTACTATCTTGAATATCGGGTTTACCCTGTGGTGTATAAGAAGCGAGTGAAAATCCTCTACTATTGCTTCCTGAACAATCTGTGGGGTGTTGTCTGTAGAGCCACCGTCGGAATTGACAAGAACAGCCCTCTTTTCAGGAAAATACTTTGCAATGCCTGCCTGGACGGCTCTGACAACATGACCTATTGTTCTGGCATTGTTAAAGCTTGGAATGCCTACAAGTATATCAGCATCTCCGATTTCGGAGAGCCTTTCCTGAACTTCTTTCCTGAGAACTATGCTAATAGGAGACCTCTAAAATCAGAAGATACAGGATAAGTCGTTTATTTGCATAAAATGAGTCTATTTACGGGAAGCAGTATTGTCAAGTCATTTCTGCATATCCTTGCAGGGGCATAAGGTCTGAAGTAAGATATGAATGTAATGGACTGGTATAAGCTTAGTGTAAAAGAAGTATTTTCAAAGCTTGAAACATCAGAAGAAGGACTAAGTGATGCCGATGTTCAGAAGAGGCTTCTGCATTATGGTCTCAACAAGCTTGCCGAAGAAGAAAAGATAAGCAAACTTAAAATCCTGCTTCATCAGTTTACAAGTCCTTTGATTTATGTTCTTATGGTGGCTTCGGTCGTAACGGTTGTTCTTCATGAATACATAGATACAGGCGTAATTCTTGCCGTTATTGCGCTTAATGCGATTATAGGTTATGTGCAGGAATACAGGGCAGAGGAAAGCGTCAGGGCGCTCAGGAAAATGGTTGTGCCAAAGGCAAGGGTTTTAAGAGAGGGCAAGGAAAAGGAGATTAACAGCGAGGAACTTGTTCCTGGTGATATCGTCTTGCTTTCCTCAGGTACAAAAGTGCCTGCAGACCTCCGGTTGTTTAAGACAATAGAACTACGGGTTGAAGAGGCTATGCTTACAGGAGAGTCAATCCCTGCTGGAAAGTTTACATTACCCATAAAAGAGGACAACCTTACACCAGGTGACCAGAAAAATATGTGTTTTATGGGCACGGCTGTTGTGAACGGCAGGGCAAAAGGCATTGTCGTTGGAACAGGAACAAAGACAGTGCTTGGGCAGATAGCTGAAGAAGTAAAAGAAGTTACTGCTGTTAAGACCCCTCTTCAGGACAGGCTCGAAAGGTTTGCAAAACTCATCGTATATATAGTCATAGGCTTTTCAGCCGTGGTTTTTGTTACAGGTATAGCGCTTGGGGCAAAGGCGTCGGAGATGTTCATGACTGCAGTTGCCACGGCAGTGTCAGCCATACCTGAAGGACTGCCTGTAGCCGTAACAATAGCCATGGCTATCGGTGTGGCAAGAATGGCAAGGAGAAACGCTATTGTCAGAAAACTTCCTGCAGTTGAGACCCTCGGCAGCACTACTGTTATCGGCTCGGACAAGACCGGAACGCTCACCAAGAACGAGATGACCGTCAGGTTGATTTACGATGGCGAACATACATACGAGGTTACAGGCAGCGGCTATGAGCCAGAAGGGGAGATACTCCATGAGCAGATGCCTGTTAATGCAAAGGAGTTAAAAGGCCTTCAGAATGTTCTGAGAATCGGGCTTCTTTGCAATGAGTCAGGCATTTATGAAGAAGACGGTATGTATAAGGTTGACGGCGACCCGACAGAAGGCGCGCTTATTGTGTCTGCAATGAAGGCAGGACTTCTTCCTGAGGAGGAAAAGGATAATTATCCTCAGCTTGCAATTCTGCCGTTTGAATCAGAGCGGGGTTACATGGCTACCCTGCATAAACACAAAGGCAAGAAATTTTTGTTTGTCAAAGGCGCTCCTGAACGAATGCTCGAGATGTGCACCGAATGCGCTGTAAACGGGAGATTACGCAAAAAGGAGATACTTCACACCGCCAGCAGTTTTGCAAAAGAAGGACTCAGAGTCCTTGCAATGGCTTACAAGGAGATGCCTCATGATGCAGAAGAAATATCGCATGACGATGTCAAAACAGGACTTATCTTTGAAGGACTTCAGGGCATGATGGATCCTCCAAGACAGGAAGTGGTAGAGGCTGTCAAGGGATGTAAAAAGGCAGGCATCAGGACTGTGATGATAACAGGCGACCATGCTGTCACAGCCATGACAATAGCGAAAAAACTCGGAATAGGAGAGGATGAATTGCAGGTGCTTACAGGCAGGGAAATCGAGTCAATGAGCAATGAAGAACTCTTCAGTAGGGTCAAAGATGTATCAGTGTATGCAAGGGTTTCGCCTCAGCATAAATTAAGAATAACCCAGCAGTTATTGAGCCGGGGTGATATCGTGGCTATAACAGGCGACGGGGTTAACGATGCACCAGCACTCAAGGCAGCACATATAGGCATTGCCATGGGAAAAACAGGCACGGATGTGGCAAAAGAAGCCTCTGATATGGTGCTTGCAGATGATAATTTTGCAAGCATATTTGCAGCTGTTGAGGAAGGCAGAGTCGTATATGACAACATAAGAAAGGTTACACTCTTTCTGGTTTCCTGCGGACTTGGCGAACTGCTTGCAATCGTAGCAACGATTCTGATGGGGCTTCCAATACCTTATATCCCTGCACAGATACTCTGGCTTAACCTTGTGACAAACGGACTTCAGGATGTCGCCCTTGCCTTTGAACCAGCAGAGGAAGGAGTTTTAGACAGACCACCGAGAAATCCGAAAGAAGGCGTTCTATCAGGCCTTATGATTCAGCGAACATTTTTAGTGGGCATCGTACTTGCCGCAGGCACTGTGTTTATGTTCGTTTCCGAGCTCAACGCAGGAGCGTCTCTGGAGAAGGCACGCACAGTGGCTCTTACGACAATGGTATTTTTCCAGTTCTATCAGGCGTTTAACTGTCGTTCAGAACGACAGTCAATTTTNAAGGTTCCTCTGATGAGCAACCCGTTTTTGTTCCTCAGCATGGTGGCAGCCTTTTTTGCCCAGCTTGCTGTTCTTTATGTCCCGTTCCTTCAGTGGATATTCAGAACCGTCCCGCTTACAATCACAGAATGGGCTGAAATAGCAGTGGTGACAGTCACGGTTGTAGTCGTTGTCGAAACCGACAAGTGGATTAGAAGACGTAAGTTGTAATATAAAAAGTGATGTTTTATAATTTTAAATTCTGAATCCCGGGGGGCAAATGCGCAGGCTGTTTATTAAATCTCTTGCAATATTTCTGTTTTTTAGCCTGCCTGTGTCTGTTCCTGCCTTACAACAAGTGAAATTCATTGGAGAGTTTTCAGTCGGCAGTCCCTTTGGCGTTGCAGTGGATAAAGATGGGCGAATCTATGTGACTGATAAGAAGGGAACAGTTAAGGTCTTAAAGGACGGCGAGGTTGTTCTTTCATGGGGAGGAAAAAGTGCTGATAAAAAATGGAGGCTGAAAAGACCTGCAGGAATAGCACTCTATGAAGACAGGGTCTATATCACTGATTCCGCTTTGGGCAAGGTGTTTATCTTTTCAAAAGACGGGGAATACATAGACAGTTTTGGCTCAAAGGGAAGCAAGGCAAAAGAGTTCGATACCCCGCACGGAATTTTCGTTTACGGCGGCGTTGTGTATGTTGCTGATACAGGAAACAGAAGAGTGCAGGTTTTTGGTTCAAATGGAGTCTATATAGGCTCTATCGGGACAAAGGGCGAACGTATTATGTTGCTTAACAAACCCACTGATGTTGCTGTTGACCATAGAGGATATGTCTATGTGGTTGACAGTAAGAGTAAAAGAGTGCAGGTGTTTAAGCCCTCAGGAAAACATTATAGAAACTTCACTGAATTTAAAAACCCTGTCGCCATTGCAATAACAGAGGACGGATTTTTCGTTGCGGACAGAGGCAGTTATAAGGTAAAGAAATACGACTTTGATGGAAATCTTCTGCTTTCCTTTGGAATGAAAGGGAATGGTCGGGCACAGTTCCGTGCAATCTCCGGTATTGCTGCTGATGCTGAAGGAAAGGTCTTTGTTGCTGATTCCAAGAAAGGCACGTTGCAGGTGTTTGCCTCAGAGAAGAAAACAGGTACTGGTATGCTGGAGTATTCACCGCCTCCCACTTCTGTAAGGTGGCTTAACGATATAGAAGTGAACGCTGGCAATATCTTCTGGGACGGACAAAGACTCTATGCAGTGGACAGAGGGAACAGGGACTCTATTTTCATAATAAAGAACGGAGAGATAGAAAAAGTTCTGGAATTTAAAGGTTACAAACTTGGAGCAATAGCCAAGGATTCAGACGGATTTCTATGGGCGGTTGACCTTCGCAAAGACCGTATTCTGAAGATAGACAAAGATGGGAATGTTGTCCTCCATGTAGGCTCTTCAGGCAGCAGTGAGGGGCGCTTCTCCAAGCCTTCGGGCATTGCCGTCTCAAAAAACGGGATGGTGTATGTGGCTGACAAAAATAACGGAAGGGTGCAGGTATTCAATACCAGTGGTGTGTTTGTGGGTACAATCGGAGACGAAGAGGATAATGAAATTCTTAAAAGCCCTTCATCTGTTGCTCTGGATAAGAAGGGTAACGTGTTTGTTGTTGATGACGAAAAATGCAGTGTATTGAAGTTCTCTCCGGATGGGAGACTGGTTTTGGCTTTTGGTGGGAAAGGGAGTAATCCAGGGTTGTTTAAGAATCCCAACAGTATAGCGTTAACAAGAAATGAGATTTTTGTCCTTGACGAAGGGAACAACCGGATTCAGGTTTTTGACCATAAAGGGAAATTCCTCAGGGCGTTCGGCACTGAAGGAAGCGGAAAAGGAGACTTTAAAGAGCCAGCCTCGCTTGCAGTCAAGGACGGTATCGTGCTTATGATTGCAGATACAGGTAACAGAAGAATTCAGACCCTTGAAATGGTGTATACACCAAAAACTCCTTTTCCCCCTAAAGCAGAAGGTGGTATGAGGAAGATAACTCTTTCATGGGTTAGCAGTGTGGAGGAGTTTGTCGAAGAGTATAAGGTCTACAGGTCTGAAGACAGAAAAACAGGTTTTAAAGAGATAGCCGTTGTCAGAAAAAATTCCTATGTGGATGAAGATGTTATTCCGGATAAGACGTATTTTTATCGCATAAGTGCAGTTGCCAGGCACGGAAATGAAGGCCGTAAAAGCCGGATTGCACAGGCAAAGGCAACAAAATATATTCCGCCTGCCCCCTCTGGATTAAAGGCTGATGCAAGCGACAGAGATGTCACCCTTACATGGCAGTCAAGCGATAAAGGTGTTGTTGCCTATTATGCAGTCTATAGAAAAGTAGACGGCAAGTTCAAACTCCTTGGGAAAGTGCAGTCCACGTCGTTTCTTGACAAATCAGTAAAGCCAAATACTTCGTATTCCTACATGGTGACTGCCTTCAGCGTTGACGATGTTGAAAGCAAAGGTGCATATGTAAAAGCCACTACCTTGGCTGAAACAAGGCCGCCTGTTGAGATGACTGTCCTTGAAATGCGTGATATATTTTCAAACATCTATAAAAACTATGAAAAGGACGGCATAGGCAAAATAAGGCTAACCAACAATACATGGCAGGAAATATCAAAGCTTAAGGTTTCTTTTACAGTAAAAGAGTTTATGGACTTTCCCACCGAAGTAGAGGTGGACATTGCCCCAAAACAAAGCATAGACGTTGTTATAAAAGCGGTCTTCAATAACAAGATACTCGAGGTAACCGAAAATACACCTGTGCAGACAGAAATAAAGATTTCCTATTACGATAACGAGCAGTTAAAGACATACTCAAAAAGCTACACCGTGAACCTCTATGAAAAACATCATCTTACATGGGATGTGCGGGACAGGATAGCTACCTTCATCACGCCGAGAGACCCTGTTGTCCTTGAGTTTGCAAGAGGGATTGCCAGACAATACAGCGATATGCAAGACCCGCTCATATATGCCAGGGCAATATTCGACGCACTTGGCATTATAGGCGTGGTCTATCTGCCTGACCCGACTAACCCTTATCAGATTACATCAGGAAAAACAGACTATGTGGATTACATTCAGTATCCAAGGGAGACGCTGAGGAGAAAATCCGGCGACTGCGATGACCTCGTGAATCTGTATTCTTCTGCACTGGAAAGTATCGGAATACGCACAATGCTTCTGGATTATCCCGGACACATCTTCATGATGTTCTCAACGGATATGGAATATGTCCCGGACAAGGACCTCCTGGATGAAATGTATGTTGTAGAGGACGGGCGTATCTGGATTCCTGTGGAGGTGACTTTATTAGGTTCTTCTTTCATGAAGGCATGGGAGGAAGGAAGCAAGAAATACAATAGATGGAAGGACAAAGGTCTGAGGAAGGTGGACTTGAAAGAGGCGTGGAAGGATTTCAAGCCTGCGACTCTTCCGCCGTCGGACTGGAGGGCAGAAATCGTTGAAAGAGCCAGAATAGACAGAGAATTCAAAGACGAACTCGAAGTCCTTAAAAAGCTCAGGATAAAATATTTAAGCAGAAAGTATCTGGACATCCTGAAAGAAGACCCTGATAACGTAGACGCCATAATTAAACTGGGCATCGTGTATGCAGAGTCAGGAGAGAAGGAAGAAGCGCTGAACATCTTTGAGAAAGCCCTTTCGTATGACCCTGAGAACGCAGCAGCGAAAAACAACATAGGCAACATTTATTTCCTTCAGGGCAGGTATAGCGAAGCTGAGGAGGCATACAGTGAAGCCGCAGAGATAGAACCGGATGACCCTCACATATGGGTGAATCTTGCAAGATGCTATCTCAAGCTGAATATGAAAGCAAAGGCTAAGGAGGCTTTCAGCAAGGCTACTGAACTCAATCCTGATATACCGAGAACATACCGTCGTATATCGCTGAAGCTTGAAGAAACTCTGCCCGGAAGATAAAAAACAATGGCTTTAATATGGCAGAAAGAGAAGGGGGGTTGAAAATGAAAAGGGTTTTAGTGATATTGCTGTCCTTGGTTTTTCTCATGGTGTCTGTTTCCTTTGCCGGTGACAATGAAAAAGAAAGCTGGTGGCAGCAGCTTAAGAGCAAGATTGAGAAGATAAAGCCCAAAAGAGACATTACAGTGACGACTGCTGCAGGAGGAGTAAGAGGGGCAAAGGACGAGTCGTTCGATACTCTTTACTGGAAGGGCAAGGACGAGGCAGTCAGCGAAGAGGAGTTTAACAAGTTCAATCTTGCCCTTGAATACGCCCTGAGCGGAGACAATGAAAAAGCCCTTGAAAGTTTCGAGGAGTTCCTTGAAGGTTATCCGCAGAGTCCGCTCCGGCAGGATGCCGAGAAGGCTATAACACATCTTAAGGCAGCGAGATGAGATTTAGATATATGTAAGCCAGGATTCGTAGGTTTTGTTCTTTCCGGTTACGATGTCGAAGAATATAGACTGAAGTCTTTTTGTTATAGCGCCGGGTGTTCCTTCGCCGATGGTTCTTCCGTCCAGTTCTCTTATTGGTGTAATCTCAGCAGCAGTGCCTGTGAAGAACGCCTCGTCAGAGATATAAAGCTCATCCCTTGTGAATCTTTCTTCCCTGACTGTGATGCCTTCGTCTTTTGCGATGGTAAGGATGCTGTCTCTTGTTATACCTTCGAGTATGGATGTCAGCGGGGTGGTTTTTAAAATCCCGTTTCTTACCAGAAAGATATTCTCTCCGCTTCCTTCTGATACGTAGCCGTCTTCGTCCAGAAGCAGTGATTCGTCATAACCGCATGCAATGGCTTCTTTTTTTGCAAGCTGTGAGGTCACGTAATGACCGCACACTTTGGCTCTTGTCATATTGGCATTAACATGATTCCTTACAAACGATGAGGTCTTGACCCTTATGCCCTTTTTTATACCTTCTTCACCAAGGTATGCACCCCAGGGCCAAACCGCGATGGCAAGGTTTATTGGATTGCCTTTTGGATAAAGTCCCATTCCGCCGTAGCCGATATAGACAATCGGTCTAATGTAGCATTCCTTGAGTTTATTCACCTTTACGGTGTCTACTATTGCATCTCTGATTTCTTCTTCTGTGTAGGGTATGTTTATAAGGAATATGTGCGCTGACTTCACCAGTCTTTTTACATGTTCTTTGAGCCTGAATATTGCAGGTCCTTTAGGTGTGTCGTAACACCTTATTCCCTCGAACACCCCAAGACCGTAATGCAGTGTATGCGTAAGAATATGTATCTTGGCGTCGTCCCAGTTGACGAGCTTTCCGTCCATCCATATCTTTTCTGTCTTCTCAATCATAGGGTATTATTTATACCAGTCCGGGATGTCCTGTGTCAAATCTTTTACATTCTTTCCGGTGCAGTAACACCGAGAATTCCAAGCCCTTCCTTAAGCACTGTTCTTATGGCTTTGCACAGTGCAAGCCTTGCAAGGGTAAGTCCCCTGTCCTCTGTAACCACTCTGAACTTGTTGTAATATGGGTGGAATATGCCTGCCAGCTCCTGAAGATAGAATGTTATTCTGTGCGGTTCGTGATTAAGCACTGCTGCCTCGAATATCATGGGATATGTAAGGAGTTTTTTAATGATTCTTAATTCTTCTTCTGCCTCAAGCAGGCTGAGGTCAGCCTCTTGAAGTGAATCCGCCTTGATGCCTTTTTCTTCGGCATGCGCGAAGATGCTGTTTATTCTGGCGTTGGCGTATTGGACGTAAAATACAGGGTTTTCCGCAGATGATGCCTTTGCCGCTTCAATGTCGAACGACAGGTGGCTGTCTTGGCGTCTTGTAAGGAATATGAACTTTGTCGTATCAGCGCCGACCTCTTCGATTACCTCTTTAAGTGTGACGAACTCACCGGCTCTTTTTGACATCTGCACTGGTTTGCCCCCTCTCATGAGGCTTACCATCTGCACGAGCAGTACTTTGAGTTTTTCCCTGTCGTAGCCAAGGGCGTCTATCACTGCCTTAAGTCTTGGTATGTAGCCGTGGTGGTCTGCGCCCCATATGTTTACGAGCTCGTCGTATCCGCCTTGGATTTTCTTCATGTGGTATGCAATGTCTGATGCAAAGTATGTAGGCTCGCCGTCGCTTTTTATTACAACCCGGTCTTTTTCATCCCCGAACTCTGTCGCCTTGAACCACAGTGCGTTTTCTGACTCATATATCAAGCCTTTTCCCTTGAGATAATCTATTGTCTTTTGGACTTCGCCTTTCTGATAAAGTTCCTGCTCACTCTGCCATGTATCGAACCTTATGCCGAAGTCCGAAAGGTCTTTCTTTATGACCGAAAGCATCATCTTGAGGGAGAAGTTGATGAAGAATTCTTCTGCCTCGCTGAAGTCCGAGTCTTTATATTTATCTCCGATGTCTTCTATTGCTGCCTTTGCGATGTCTTTTACATACTCTCCTAGGTAGCCTTCTTCAGGGAACGGGTATTCTACGCCGAGGAGTTCTTTGTAGCGTGCGAATGCGGAGTGCCCAAGGAGTTTAACCTGTCTGCCTGCATCATTGATATAGTATTCCCTTTCAACCGTATAGCCTCCGGCTTCAAGCAGGTTTGCCAAAGCGTTGCCCACGGCTGCGCCTCTTCCGTGCCCGAGGTGAAGCGGGCCTGTGGGGTTTGCGCTTACAAACTCGATCTGCACTTTTCTGCCTTTGCCGATGTCTTCTCTCAGGAAGTTACTGCCTTCTTCAAGCAGGGATTTCAGGGATGAATACAGAAAGCCAGTGCTGAACTTGAAGTTTATGAATCCCGGACCTGCAACCTCTATTTTTTCAAATATGCCCTCATCAGGGATGTTTTTTACGATGTCTTCTGCTATTGTGCGGGGCGGCTTTTTAAGCTGTTTTGCAAGTGCCATTGCCAGAGGGGTGGAGAGGTCTCCAAAGGACTCTTCCCTTGGCACTTCTATCTCTATGTAAGGCGGCGGTTTTATGCCAAGAGATTCCAGCGATTTTTTTATGATTGTCTCAAGAGTTTTTTTCATAAGGTTTAAGTTTAAATGCCGTGTTTCAGTAAAGTCAATGGCAGAATGTTTCTTTTATGTTCACGTCCTGAAGTGTCAACCACGGTTTTTAGTTTTAATTTCAACTAGTTAGGGTCAGTTGACTCTGTTCGCGTTGTTCGCGTCTTGAGGCAAACCCCTTGCTACTTTTTGCCCGCCCAAAAAGAGCGCAAAAAGGGCGCCCCATGAAAATTTCTATACGGCTTATCCGGTCTGCCTCCGGTAAAATTTTTTAAACTCAACCCTTTGGGTTTCAGACACAAAAAATTTTTTAACCCTCCGGCAGACCTCCTAAGCCTGAAATTTTCAGATGGGGACTAACCTCTTGCAATCGAATTTGATGAAAAGCCCTCTGATAAGGTAACCTTTACCGTTGAATCATCCTCCTTACCCTTTTTAAGTTTTCGATGTCTTCGGCGTCGGTCTTCTTCGGGGTCTCAAGGATGATTGGAATGTCTCTGAATGTCGTATGCGTGATAAACTGTTTGAGTGCTTTCTTTCCGATTTTGCCCATGCCTATGTGTTCGTGCCTGTCAATGCCTGAGCCGCATTCGCTTTTTGAGTCATTAAGGTGTATGAGCTTTAATTTGTCCTCTCCGATGTATTTTTTTATCTCCTCTGAAAGCCTGTCAATCACTTCGTCTTTTGAAAGGTCATAGCCTGCTGTAAACAGGTGGCAGGTGTCTATACAGATGCCTGATATTAGGCTGCCTGTGCTGTTTATGAGTTCAGCCATCTCTGGAATGTTCGATGTGATGTCCCCTCTTTTGCCTGATGTGCTTTCGATGAGAAGTCCTGCATTATATTCTCTGTCTACAACTTCACGAAGGCTCATAACTGCTCTTTGTCTTGCATATCGGTCAGGTGCGCTTCCTGTATGGAGCACTACGAAGTCTGCTCCGATGAGGTCAGCCCTCTGCATCTCCTCTTTAAGCAGGGCGATGGATTTTTCTCTCAGGGTATTTGATGCAGAGGCGATATTTATAAGATAGGATGCATGCACGTATACTGGTGAGATGTCAAATTCTTCTCTGAGATTTTTAAAAAGCGTTATGTCTTCATCGGATATCTCTTTTGTCTTCCAGCCTCGTGGATTGTGTGAGAATATCTGCACTGTGGAGCATCGGAGTTCATGTGCCCTTTTGATGCCCATATGAAGCCCGCCTGCTATTGATGTATGCACGCCAAGTCGTCGCATCTTATTGTTCCTGTATAATATATTAAACGGCTAACGAACAGGGGGATAAAATGTGTGATACAAACGCTTATGTTTACAAGGACGGAAACGAAGAGCTTTATCTTGAAAATGTAGACCTCATAAGACCAGAAGAGCAAAAGGTCTATCTCAGAAGCCTTTTCGGCGAGGAAAAGCTCTTTGAAGGGAAGATAAAAGAGATATCCCTTATGAAGCACAAGATAGTGCTTGAAAGTGACTGAGTGGCGGCTGATAGATTCAGGCTCTTCAGATGCCTTTTATAACATGGCTCTGGATGAGGCTATAGCAACCAGCGTCAGAGGCGGCTTGCCCCCCACTTTGAGGTTTTACGAATGGGACAGACCCTCCGTGAGCATCGGCTGTTTTCAGAGGTCAGGCGACATTGACCTTCAGTATTGTAACGACATGGGAATTCCATTTGTCAGGAGACCGACCGGAGGGCTGGGCATACTCCACGGCAACGAGCTGACATACAGTTTTTCTTCGACTACTAAAGACGGGTTGTTCTCAGGCGGACTCCTTGACAGCTACAGAAAGATAAGCCATGCGTTCTCAAAGGCACTGTCAAGACTCGGAATCTCCCCGGAGACAAAACTAAAAAAGTCTCCTTCTTTTAAAACACCGCTCTGCTTTCAATGGGCTTCCTACGGTGAGATAACAGTCAGAAACAAAAAAGTTATAGGCTCTGCGCAAAAGCGATGGTCTGACGGACTGCTTCAGCAGGGCTCAATACCGTATTCAATCGATTATTTGCAGATGGGAAGGGTCTTCAAGGTTGACCATTATGACGAGGCAGAGAAATCAATGCTCGGTCTCAGGGAACTGATGCCTGAACTCACACCTGAGGCGCTTAAGGAAGCCATAAAGGTTTCGTTCGAGGAAGTGTTTAATATAAAGCTTGTCGAGACTCGTCCGACTGCAGAGGAGGAGGCTCTTGCAAAGGAGCTTCTTCTGAAGTATCGCTCCTCAGAGTGGAATCTCCGGAGGTAGTATGTCTGTAATAAACGAGCGCAGACGCTAAAGCCACAAGAAAGAAGTAAATTCTGACAATATATGAGATGAGCTGATAGGGTAGTGAAAGAAGCGTGCCTATTTCCGGCATGAATTTAAGCGGATAGCCGAACACAACAAGCAAGATATGCACACCAACATAACCTGAATAAACAATGCCGTAAAGGTAGATGGCACTGGGATGACTGTTTAGAAATCTGTATGCTTTTTTCAGTGCTGTGATAACTCCATCTCTGTCAAAGACCAGCACTGAAACGCCCTGTATCATGATTGTAAACAGCGCAAACGTGATAAGTAGTCCCAAGGTCAGAAAAGTAAGGGCAAAAAGCACTCTGAGGAACAGTCCGAATGTTGTCTCGCTTTGTATGAAAGATTCAGAGACAGTAGTTATGATGCCTCCGAGCATGCTGAGTAGAAGGGCGATTCCCAGAAATATAAAACTTATGAGTATTGTGTAGCCTGTTATTGGAAAGAACAGTCTTTTCCCTTCGGACATGAACATCCCAAAGCTGAACCTGCTTGAAGCGTCTTTTATTGAATTGCCAAGCACACCAGCAGAAGCGCCAAAGACGTATATCCAGACTGAATACGCAAAAAGCAGATACACCGTAAGACTTAAGACAATAATAAAGGTGATGCTTAGGTAGTTTTTAATAATCTCTGTCGGGTCTTTTATCGTGTCGAGCAATTCCCTGATTCTGGTTATTTCCTCGATGCTGATGCCGAGCATAATAATGGCTGCTGTAAGCGGCACTCCGACAATAACAAAAAATCCCAGACAGTTCAGCACCGCCCCTATAAGCCGCATGAGGATAAGCTGCCAGTTTTTATGAACCTGCCTGAAGCCTTCTTTTATAGCCTCTATGTAAGTCATTGGGGTATTTTAGCAGGTTTGACCATAAAGCGGTAAGCAATTATAATTTCCTTAAACTTTTTCAGGGGACGCAAATGGATGGAAGCTTAAAAAGAAATGTGTTCAGGGTTACGGCAGAGTCATTCAACAAGGTCGAGGATGTTATAGCCGTAGAAAAGAGATTGAAGATACTGGTTAACGGGAAAGAGGTCTTGAGCCTTTATTGCACACCGCTGATGATAAAGGAGCTTGTAGTTGGGTTTTTTATGACCGAGGGGATAGTAAAAGGCAATATATGTGCAGAAAGGATGACTATTCTTTATGGAGATGAGATAACCGTTGATGTGCCTGTGGAAGGGGAAGTATCTGTCGAAGGGGGCACAGCTACATCAGGGTGTGCAGGCGGGATTACGCTTCAGAGGAAGCTTTTGAAAGGAGCGCGTGACAGTAAGTTTTCCATAGGCAGAGAGTCTCTTATTGAATTATTCAAACAGTTTCAGATGCGGTCTAAGCTTTACAGGGTTACAGGGTGCGTGCACAGTGCAGCTCTTTCTGACGGCAAGGATATTGTATTTTTTGCAGAGGACATAGGCAGGCATAATGCAGTGGACAAGGTTATCGGCAGGTGTCTGCTTGAAGGTGTGGATTTTCAGGAAAAAATAATACTTACAAGCGGAAGGCTTTCATCCGAAGTGGTTGCAAAATGTTCAAGATGGGGCATTCCTCTTATTGCAAGCAGGGCAGCGCCCACAGACCTCGCCATTAATATTGCAGAGGAGAGCGGGATAACCGTTGTCGGATTTCTAAGAGGCGAAAGGATGAATGTCTATACGTATCCTGAAAGGATAAAATTCTAAACAATGGGGCTTTGCCCCAAGCCCATTGCTACTTTTTGCTCACCCAAGAAAACGAACGTCCTAAACCTTGCACTTTTTTGCTCGCCCAAAAAAGTGCCAAAAAAGGGCGCCCCATGAAAATTTCCGGGCGCTCTGCTCGGTCGGTCTTCGCTGAATTAATTCAAACTCGGTCGAAACGACCTCAAACACGAATTAATTCTTAACGCTTCGACTTCCCTCGCCTCGCTGAAATTTTCAAATGGGGGTTAAAGGTTCAGGATTTATTTTATTCCGTATTTTGACAGTTTGTGTCTGAAGGAGCGGAATGACAGACCGAGGAGTTCTGCTGCCTCTGTTTTTTTTCCGCCTGTGATTTTCAATGCCTCTGTGAGATACCATTTTTCTATATTGCTTAGGAGGTCTTCGAGGTCTATGCCGTCGGCTATCTCCGGGAGGTGTCTTTTTTCTTTCAAGCCTTCTGTGATTTCAGCAGGCAGGTCTGCTTCTGTTATTACGTCTGACTCGGTAAACAGGAGGATTCTTTCTATTGTATTTTCGAGTTCCCGGACGTTGCCTCTCCACGTGTAGTTTATGAGCATGTTCATTGCACTGCCTGAAAACTGCACTTTTCTGTCTGAGTATTTTTTAAGGAAGTGTTCTATAAGCAGGGGGATGTCTTCTTTTCTTTCTCTAAGCGGCGGCAGGTGAAGCGGAATTACGTTAAGCCTGAAGTAGAGGTCTTCTCTGAATGCGCCTGATGCAACTGCCTCTTTAAGGTTTTTATTGGTGGCTGAGATTATTCTGACATCGACTTTTATATCAGTTGTTCCACCGAGTCTTCTGAACGTGCCGTTTTCAATTGCCCTCAGGAGTTTTGACTGAAGGTTAAGCGGTATTTCGGCTACTTCGTCGAGGAAGAGTGTGCCTCCGTCCGCAACCTCAAAGAGTCCCTGCTTGTTCTGGATTGCGCCGGTAAATGCGCCTTTCATGTGACCGAACAGTTCGCTTTCGAGCAGTCCTTCAGGGAATGAGGCGCAGTTTATGGCTACGAAGTTTTTGTCGCTTCTTGGGCTGAGGTTGTGCAGTGCAGAGGCGACAAGGTCTTTTCCAGTGCCGCTTTCACCTGTGATAAGAACATTTGAGTTGTTACTGGCAATCTTTGGAACAAGGCGAAGTATCTCCTGCATCTTAGGGCTTTTGCCGATGATGTTTTCGACCTCGTATGTGGTCTTTATTTTTTCTCTAAGCAGTGATACTTCGGTGCTTAGTCTTCGTTTGTCAATGGCGTTTTTTACTATCAGTCTTATCTCGTCTATTTTGAATGGCTTGTAGATGTAGTCATATGCTCCAAGTTTCATAGCCTCGATGGCAGACTCCATGGAGCCGAATGCGGTTATCATTATGACCAGTGTGTCAGGGGATAGTTCCTGGGATTTCTTCAGTATCTCAAAGCCATCTGCTCCGGGCATTTTTATGTCTGTGATTATGAGGTCGAATATGTCCTTCTGAAGCCATGCGAGTCCTTCTGTGCCGTCTGCTGCTGTAACCACGCTATAGCCTTCTGTCTCAAGCAGCATACCTAATATTTCACGCATGCTCTGTTCGTCTTCGACTACGAGTATCTTAGCCTTCGGTTTTTTCATATTCCCTCGGTATAAGTATATCGAATTGTGCACCCTTACCAGGTGCGCTTATCACTTTCATTGTGCCGTTGTGGTCTTCGACGATTCTGTAAGCGATGCTTAAGCCCAGTCCTGTGCCATTCTTCTTCGTCGTAAAGAACGGGTAGAAGACCTTGTCTATAGCTTCCGGGGCTATCCCGATACCGGTGTCTTTGAAGATTATTTCCACGAGACCATTCTTCTGGTTTGTGGTCACTGTTAGTTCGCCTCCACTTGGCATTGCATCCAGTGCATTGACTCCGAGGTTCCAGAACACCTGCTCGAGCTTTTCTCGGTCGGCTTTTATGAAAAGAGAACCGGAGAAGTTTTTCTGAATCGAGACGTTTGCCGCGTTTCTGTTTTTGAGGAGGTCAAGTGTTTTGTTGAGGGTTTGGTGCAGGTCAAAACTCTGCACTTTGAGTTTTGGAGGACGCGAGTAATTAAGGAAATCTGTGATGATACCGTTGAGTCTGTCCATCTCGCTGAGGGCAATTGACATCAGTTTGCTTTTCTGCTCTGGTGTCAATGTGTTTTCTTTCAGCATCTCGATGGAGCTTTTGAGTGATGCAAGCGGGTTCCTTATCTCGTGTGCTATGTTGGCAGAGAGTTCGCCTATGGTTGCCCATTTCTCCTTGTGTTTTATCTCTTGAGCCATTTTTTTAAGTTCGGTGAGGTCCTGAAATATTCCGATAAAGCCTATGTGTTTGCCTTTTGCGTCCTGCATTCTGGACAGCGTAAGCCCGATGACTTTCTCCTTTCCGTCGAATTCGACTGTCTCCTCCAGCCTTTTACGTGCCTGAAGCTGTCCTATAAAGGGGAATATATCGCTGATGGGTTTGCCGATAGCAGTGTTTCTGTCAATGCCTGTTATGCTCTCAGCCGCTTTGTTAAACAGGAGGATATTGCCTTTAAGGTCTGTTGTAAACAGTCCGCTCGGTGTGTTTTCTATCACTTCCTTGTTAAACAGTGTGAGGTCTCTGAGGTCGATGTCCTTTCGCTCAAGCCTTGAAGAAAGCTGGCCAGTCAGATAGGCAGTAAGGTAAAGTGCTGTGATATGGGAGAAAATGTTGTAGAGGAAGTCTTTTTCAAGGAGCATCGGGTCATAGGGGATAGGGAGAATGCCGTAAAACTGAAGGTCTATAAGCAAGCCGTAGAGAATGCTCGACAGGATGGCAGCAAAATACCCTGCCTTTTTGTTCACGACGATTGCCGCTGCTATTACGATTAGAAGCATCAGCGAGGAAAACCAGCTTTCAATTCCACCTGTAAAGGATATAAGTGCTATTGCAGCGACTATATCAAGCCCTATCTGAAGATAAGCAAAGGGAAGACTTTTTACTTTGCCGAGCAAAAAAGCATAGACTATAGTAAGCGCAAAGAGAATTACTGCAAGGTATAACACAGAGGAAGGGTAGGGGAATATCTTATAGCCTATCCGAAAGACAAAGAACGAACCTAAGAGGACTACAACGAAAAAGACCCTCACGGTTATGAGGGTCTTGAGTTTTTTAATCAGGATTTCTTCAGTCATTCACCTCGGTTAATCTGCTTCATTTAATGAGAGTAATGAGTCTAAATATAGGCAGATACATGGATATGATGATAAAGCCTACGGTAGTGCCCAGAAACACCATAAGCAGGGGTTCCATCATGGCGGTGAGGTTGGCGACTGTGTTGTCTACCTCGTCATCGTAGAAATCTGCGATTTTAGCCATCATAGCGTCGAGTGCGCCTGTGGACTCACCGACTGCTATCATGTGGGTGACCATTGGCGGAAAGACTTTTGCTTTCGCAAGCGGCTCTGCAAGTGTTTTTCCTTCGCTGACTGCTGCCCTTACCTCCATTACTGCATTCTCTATGATTTTATTGCCTGCTGTTTTTGCAGTTATTTCCAGTCCGTCCAGTATAGGCACACCACTGCTTATAAGCGTTCCCATCGTGCGTGTGAATTTAGCGATAGCAACCTTGACAAGAAGCAAGCCGAATATAGGGAGTTTCAGTGCAATGGCGTCTGTTATTAATTTGCCTTTTTCGGTTTTTCTGAAGCGATTTACAAAGATTGCAGTGCCTATGAGTGAAGACAAGATGATGATACCGCCTGTGCCTTTCATGAAGTTACTGATTGAGACCACGATTTTTGTCGGCAGTGGCAGTGTTCCACCCAGTGCGGCAAACATCTTGGTAAACGTTGGCACCACGAAGACCAATATTATGCTTACGATAAGGAGGGCTACTACTGTGACGACAGTCGGATAGACGAGCGCACCCTTGACCTTCTTTTTAAGTTTCATGGCTTTTTCAATATAAGAGGCGAGTCTGTTCAGGATGGTATCGAGGATACCTCCGGTCTCACCTGCAGCCACCATGTTTACATAGAGTTCACTGAATACCGTTGGATGTTTTTTCAAGGCATCTGCGTATGTTGAACCGCCTTCAACGTCTTCTTTTATTTGTGTGAGGACTTTTCCAAGGGTTTTGTTTTCGACCTGTGTAGAGAGTATGTCGAGTGCCTGCACAAGTGGAAGTCCGGCATCCACCATAGTGGAGAACTGCCGTGTGAAGACCACGATATCTTTATCTCCTACCTTGCGGCTGCCAAGAGACAGGCGGAAGCGGGATTTCTGTTGTTTTTCCGTGATAACAGTTGGAGTGATGTTTTTGCGTCTGAGTTGTGCTACGACGTCGTCTTTTGACTCAGCAGTTATTTCTCCTGATTCGATAGTGCCCTTTTGGGTCTTACCTGTCCATTGAAATACCGTGGCCATAATTTATACCCTCCTCTGGGGTTGGCTGGGTGCCCTTTGAAGCATAGCGACCAGTTCATCCGGAATAGGCGAGCGCCCAAGTGCATCTTCATAGGATATGATTCCCTTCCGGTACAGTTCATAAAGGGACTGATTCATTGTCTGCATTCCAAACTTTGTCTGTCCTGTCTGCATCATGGAGTATATCTGGTGTAGTTTGTCCTCCCTTATAAGGTTTCTTATGGCTGGATTGGGCACCAGAATTTCAACAGCAAGAACTCTTCCTTGCCCGGTCTTTTTGGGAATGAGCTGTTGGGCGATAATTCCTTCGAGCACAAATGACAGCTGGACCCGTATCTGTTCCTGCTGATGCGGTGGAAAGACATCTATTATACGGTTTATGGTCTGCACAGCAGTGTTGGTATGAAGTGTAGCCAGTGTCAGGTGTCCTGTTTCCGAGACCGTCAGTGCTGCCTCTATTGTTTCGAGGTCGCGCATCTCACCGATAAGCACGACGTCAGGGTCTTGTCTGAGAACATATCTGAGAGCCGCTTTAAAAGATGTTGTATCCGCATTGATCTCCCTCTGGTTTACGAGGGCTTTTTTATGCCCGTGGAGATACTCTATAGGGTCTTCGATGGTTATGATATGCTCAGGCCTTTCGGAGTTTATCATGTCAACCATTGCCGCAAGTGTAGTTGATTTTCCGCATCCTGTAGGTCCGGTCACAAGTATCAGTCCACGGGGTTTTTTGACAAGGTCGCTGACTATCTGCGGAAGTCCCAGTTCCTGAAAAGACTTAATCTCAAATGGAACTGCCCTGAAGGCGCCGGCAACAGCACCCCTCTGCATAAATATGTTGGCTCTGAATCTGCTTAGACCTTTCAGTCCAAATGACAGATCGAGTTCGTTGGTTTCTTCAAATTTCTGTTTTTGTGCATCTGTAAGAACGCTATAACAGAGTGCCTTTGTCTCGGCAGGACCAAGTGGCTGGTTGTCTAATGCTACGAGTTTGCCGTCAATTCTGAAGCGGGGCGGACTGCCTGTTGTTATATGCAGGTCAGATGCCCCCTTATCGATCATTGTTTTTAACAGGTCATAAAGTGTTGCTGCCATAATGTTTCACTCAGTCTCCAAATGTTACTCTAAGTACTTCTTCTATTGAGGTTATCCCTTCTTTAACTTTTGTAAGGCCGCTCCTTCTCAGTGTTTTCATCCCGAGCCTTATTGCAGTCCTCTTTAGTTCATCTGTTGATGCACCCTCAAGTATTAGTTCTTTCAGTTCGTCTTTTACAGGCATCACCTCATATAGTGCTACTCTGCCTTTGTATCCTGAACCGTTGCAGGCAGGACAGCCTTTACCCCTGTAGCATTTAATCGTGTTAGCTTCCTCCTCAGAGAATCCGATTTTTATAAGTGCAGGAACCGGTACGTTTTCCTCTTCCTTGCACTGAGTGCATACTCTTCTTGCAAGCCTTTGTGCCAGTATCAGTATAACAGATGATGAGACCAGGAACGGCTCGATACCCATATTCAGGAGCCTGTTTACTGTGCTTGGAGCGTCGTTTGTATGCAGTGTGCTCAAGACGAGGTGACCCGTGAGTGCTGCCTTTACGGCTATTTCTGCAGTCTCGAAGTCTCTTATCTCACCGACCATGATAATGTCAGGGTCCTGTCTGAGGAACGATCTCAAAGCTGCTGCAAATGTCAGTCCGATGTCTTCTCTAACCTGAACCTGGTTTATGCCCAGAAAGTTGTACTCCACAGGGTCTTCGGCTGTCATTATGTTAATACCCGGTTTATTCAGGTAGTTGAGTGCAGAATAAAGTGTGGTGGTCTTACCGCTTCCGGTAGGTCCTGTAACAAGTATCATTCCGTAGGGTTTATCCAGTGCCTCCATGAAGTCCTGCAATGCTGCTTCTTCAAAACCGAGTTTTGTAAGGTCTACCTGAAGGCTGGACTTATCAAGAAGCCTTAAGACGGTTTTTTCTCCAAAGAGGGTGGGCAGTGTAGAGACACGGAAATCAATCTCACGTTTTTTACCGAGTTTGAGTTTTATTCTTCCGTCCTGCGGAAGTCTTCTTTCTGCAATATCCAGACGAGCCATTATCTTTACTCTTGATGTAAGTGCTGCTTTTATTTTTGGAGGCAGGTTCATTACTGTATACATTACGCCATCCACCCTATATCTTACACGCAGTGAAGTCTCATATGGCTCTATATGGATGTCGCTTGCGCCTGCCTTGATTGCATTGACAAATATTCCGTTGACAAGCTTTACAATCGGTGCTTCTACTTCCCTTATTACCTCTGTCTCTTCTTTTTCCTCTACTGTCTCTATACCCTCAAGTGCACTACCGACTACCTTGTCGAATTCCTCGACGTCTATCATGGGTCCTTCCTCTAGTCCACCGATGCCGCCTTCAGGCTCTTCTATCTCCTCCTCTGTAAGGGTGTAGTCTTTTGGCTGCAGTATCTGTGCGGCTTCAGCAGGTGCTGCTGCTTTTGCAGCGGTGACTACTTCTCCTTTACCACCGTAGAAAGTAGCTATTGCATTGGCAATGCTCGATTCGCTTGAGACTGCAACTTCCACGTTGTAACCGGTCATGAATTTTACATCATCTATGGCAAAGACGTTAGAAGGATCTGTCATTGCTATCGTAAGGGTTGCCCCTACTCTGGCCACAGGCATTATCATGTATTTTTTTGCCATCTCCTGTGGAATGAGTTTTACCACCGAGGGGTCTATCTTGTAATCAGAAAGGTTTATTGCAGGCACACCGAACTGTTTGCTGAGAAAGGCAACGAGTTTTTCCTCGGTGATGTAGCCGAGTTTCACAAGGTTTGTTCCGAGTCTGCCTCCTTCTTTTTTCTGAAGACTGAGTGCTTGTTTTAGCTGTTCTTCGGTGATAATATTGGCGGCAACCAGCATCTGCCCTAATTTTGTGGCCATGAATTTACAATATAAAAAATCAGGTGTAATGTCAACTCTGCTACAGGGCTAAAACTATTTGTAAATACTGAAAAAACTCTGTTTGAGTGCTCACAGGTGTATTGCTTTACGCTTTCTCCGATTTTCTGATAATATTTAATCATGTTAAGGTTTACATTGCTGATAATATCAGTGTTTCTTTTATTTCCCTCGTTTCTCTTTGCTGATGTAAAGGAATACACTCTTAAAAACGGTCTTAAGGTTCTAATGGTAGAGGATCATAAATCCCCTCTTGCGGTGTTTCAGATATGGTATCGTGTAGGCTCCAGAGATGAAGTGGCAGGCAGAACAGGCATGAGCCATCTGCTTGAACACATGATGTTTAAAGGGACTTCCAAATACGGTTCAAAGGTGCTTTCAAAAACTGTTCAGAGATACGGGGGTGTAGACAATGCCTTTACTACAAAAGATTACACAACATATTATCAGATTCTACCTTCCGATAAGATAGAGCTTTCCCTTGATTTTGAATCCGACAGGATGCAGAACCTTCTTCTCGATGAAAAAGAGACGCTCTCTGAAAGAAGCGTTGTAATGGAGGAAAGAAGACTAAGATATGAAGATGACCCTCAGAATTCGCTTTATGAGGAGGTTTTAGCAGCGGCATTTAAAGTTCATCCCTATCACTGGCCTGTAATAGGCTGGATGTCTGACCTTGCCAACATACAAAGGGATGACCTCTACAACCATTACCGGACATACTACAGTCCTGACAACGCAGTAATCATTGTCTCAGGCGATATCAACCCTGAAGAGCTTATAAAGAAGATAAAGGCTTTCTTTGAAGATATAAAGCCTGTGTCTTCCAGAAGAAGTCTTGTTACGAGCGAGCCGCCTCAAAGAGGCGAAAGGCGGGTGTATCTAAAAAAGGAAGCAGAGCTTCCATATATTCTTGTTGCGTATCATACACCGAGTTTTCCAGACGACGACAGTTACGCCCTTGAGGTTTTAGCCATGGTTCTTTCAGGCGGCAAAAGCGGAAGGTTTTATAAATCCCTTGTCTATGAAAAGAAGCTTGCACTTGGGGTTTTTGCAGAATACAGCGGGCTTCATAAAGACCCTTATCTGTTTTTCCTGGGTGCGACTGCAGCACAGGGCAAAGATATAACCGAGGTTGAAAAGGCGCTTTACGCCGAGGTGGAAAATATCAAGAAACAACCGCCTTCGGAGTTTGAAATCAAGAAGGCAAAGAACCAGATCGAGGCGTCGTTCATTATGGGGCAGGACTCGATATTCTATCAGGCGGAAGTGCTCGGCTGGTTCGAGATGCTCGGAGACTGGAGACTCAAGGATAAATACCTTGAAGGCATAAGACAGGTTACACCTGAAGACGTCCAGAAAGTGGCAAAAAAATACTTTACCGAGGAAAACAGAACCGTAGGGATATTGATACCTCTTAAGGAGAAAGAATGAAAAGGGTATTGCTGTTCATACTTGCATTTTTGGTTTTTTGTTCTTCTGTCTCTGCGCTTGAAATAAACAGAGAGGTTCTTCCAAACGGTCTTGTTGTTCTTCATGTGGAAAGGCACAACCTGCCTCTTGTTATGGTTACACTGCTTGTAAAGGCAGGCTCGCTGGATGAGCCGAAAGAAGGACTTGCCTATCTTACTGCTTCCCTTCTTACAGAGGGCACTAAAAACCGGAGTTCAACCATGATAAGCGAGGAGATAGAGTTCATCGGTGCAAATCTCGGTGCATCGGCAAGAAGGGACTACACCACCCTGTCACTTTCCGTGCTTAAAAAAAATTTAGGGAAGGGATTTGAAATTTTCTCTGATGTGCTTCTTAATCCGACATTCCTGGAAGAAGAGATTGAAAGAAAGAAGGAGCTGACAAAAAGCTCACTCAGGCAGGATGAGGAAAGCCCTTTGTTTCTTGCGCAGAGGGCGTTCAGAAAAGAGGTCTATGGGGAGCATCCTTACGGCAGGATTCTAAGAGGCTCTGCAGAAGCCATTAATGCGATTAAAAGGGACGACATCGTAGAGTTTTATTCTGATTATTTTCTTCCGAACAACTCAATCCTCTCTGTAGTCGGAGACATTACCCCTCAAGAGCTTGATGCCCTCATAAAGGAGTATCTCGGAGGATGGCAGAAAAAACCTGTTCCTTCCCGCCGGTCTTTGCCTGTGAGGCGTGTTTCAAAAAAGGTTGTAAAGATTGACAGAGAGCTTACACAAGCCAGCATAGTCTTAGGCCATTTAGGTATCCGCAGGGACAATCCTGATTACTATGCCCTTAGTGTAATGAACTACATACTCGGTGGAGGCGGGTTTTCATCAAGACTTATGGCTTCCATAAGAGACCGTATGGGGCTTGCATACGATGTGCACAGTTTTTTCTCCTCTAATAAAGAGCCAGGAGTCTTTCAGGTCATGGTGCAGACAAAGAACGAATCTGCAAACACTGTTATAAAGGAGATAATCAGGCAGATAAAGAAGATAAGACAAGAGGGGGTCACAGACAAGGAGCTTGAGGATGCAAAGGCATATCTTACAGGGAGTTTTCCGAGAAGGCTTGATACCATGAGAAGGATTGCGGACTTCCTTGCTGTGGTTGAGTTTTACGGACTGGGGCTTGACTATATAGACAAATACCCTGAGTACATAAATGCAGTCACCAGGGAAGATGTGCTAAGGGTTGCCAGAGAATATCTTGACCCTGAAAATTATGTTCTGGTGGTCGTGGCGAAGCAGTCGGAGGCAAAGGTAGAGGCGCAATGACTGGTTATTACGCAAGGGCATTGTTTGCTTACAACACCCTTGCATAATTTTATTAGGAGATAACAAGAGGAAAATCCTATGACTTCGGAAGAGATACTTTTAAGGGATGCCTTTTTGCTCGGAATTGAGCTTAAGGTTTTCTGGCTTGTTGCACTGCTTTATGGCGTGTGTTTTCTGACAGGTGTGTTTTATGTTCTGAGTGCAAGGCAGTCTCTTGGCAGGGCGCTGACAGCCGGGTTGTGGCTTACAGTGCTGATTCATACACTGCTTATAGTCTTCAGGACGGTGGAGGGCGGAAGGCCTCCATTTCAGACCCTTTATGAGACCCTGTCGTGGTTTTCGTGGTCTGCTGTTATTACCTATTTAATAGTGCATAACAAGTGGAAAGAGGTCCATTTTCCGGGTGTCATAGTCTCAGGCATAGCTATGGGAGCATGCCTTTACAGTCTTCTTACAAGGTCCCCTGAGATAATCCCGATACCGCCTGCACTTCAAAGTCCGTGGTATGAGTGGCATGTGATTGTGGCTTTTCTTGCCTATGCAGTGTTTGTAGTGAGTTTTTCCGTAGAGGTTACGCATATTCTGCTTGAGAGGTGGTTCAGGTTTCGTGCGCCTGCCTTTGGTCTTCCTATGGAAGGGTTTCACAGGTATACGCACAGGCTTGTGCTCTTTGGCTTTCCCCTGCTTGCATTTGCGATATTTTCAGGTGCAGCATGGGCGAATGACGCATGGGGCAGGTACTGGTCGTGGGATCCGAAAGAGACATGGTCTCTTATCACATGGACTGTCTATGCAATGTATTTGCACACAAAAGCGATTCCCAGGTGGCAGGGCAAGGTTGCATCCTTTCTGAACATCTTAGGTTTCATCTGCATGATAATGACGTTTCTTGGTGTAAACTGGCTTGCAAAACTCTTAGGTATTCCGAGTATACACGCATATGCTGTATAAGACGTTTTCATCACTTAAAACATCAGTCTGGATACTTTCCATTATGTGTCTCTTTTATGTTCTGGGGACTATATTCCCGCAGGGACAAAAATTTGATGCTTATGTAGAGGCAGGGGGCAAGTTCGTATTTTTAGTTAAGGCGTTAAGCCTTCTTGATATATTCACCTCGCCTTTGTTTTTGTTCCTGACAGGGCTTCTTACGATAAATCTTCTTGTATGCATCTATGACAGGTTCAGGACGATGAAGAAGAGAAAGAGAGTGCCTGTAGTGCCTTTTTTCCGCTCTTCAGGACTTATAGATATAGGCAGGCAGGAAGACACAGAGGCTGTGATTGACAGGTTAAAGTCCATGAGGTTTAAGTTCGTAGGCAGCCAAGATGGGGTGTATGTTTTCACTAAAGGTTTGCCTTACTGGTGGCTTTCATGGATATATCATCTTGGTATGGTAGTGGCTATCGCAGGTTTTATACTTACTGCGCTTACAGCATTTGAAGGAGAGGTAACGCTTTATAAGGACACTCCTCAGAAAATATCTCTTTTCAGCCCTGATACAAGACTGAACCGGTATCTTAAAAAACTCGGTGTGGAAGTGCCGGAGGAGAAAAAGGAAAAGGAATACGAACTTCTGCTTAAGGATTTCGAGACCGAATATTATCAGACCCTGAAGTTTGATTATCCGAAGGACAAGCTTTCAAGACTGGCTATTGGTCTTGGCTGGCGTTCTTCAGAATTTCTGAAAAGCCAAAAGAGTGGTTTTTCTCCGAAGATGTGGAAGACGACGTTCGAGTTAACGCTCCCTCAGGGTGAAAAACTGGATGCGGCTTTATGGGTGAATCGTCCGTTCAGGCACGGCGGGTTGACTCTTTATCAGATGGGATTTGAGCAGAAGATAAAACTCAGGGTGTCTGGAAAGACGATTGATGTAGAGTCTATGGAGCCTTTTGAGATTGACGGAGTGAAAGGGAAGTTCGTGACATCAATAGTGAAGACCGGAAAGGTTTATAAAAAGGACGGCACTGTAGAAGACATAACCCCGTTTTTTGAGCTGTCATATATTCCTGAAGAGGGTGGGAAGGAAAAACTCGGTGAGGTGCATCTTGGAAAGCCGGTAAAACTGAAGGGCAGGAGGTTTTTATTTAAGGAGTTTGAGGAAGGCTCGGTTCTTAGCTACAGGGTGGATGCTGGTGTTCCGATTATTGGTGTATCTATACTGCTTGTCTTTGTAGGTCTTTTCATCCGTTCTTTTGGCTACTGGTACAGGGTGCAGATAGGCTCAAAGGACGGGAGACTGCTTATGCGTATAAGCACAAGGGGGCTGTCTGCAAACAAAGACCGCATCATTACGGCGCTGAAGCAGTGATATTACTAAGATTTTTAATGTATAATATGTTGAGTTTAAAGGTGGAGTCATGAAGGTATTAGCACTGGCATTTATTATGGTCTTTTTGTTAACCGGTTATGTCTTTTCAGCAGAGGTTGTGCCTGAGATAAAAAAGGATTGCAGTATTTGTCATGTATCGAATAAAACCGCAACTGAGATACATTTAAGGAGACCGCTTTCGGATCTGTGTCTTGAATGTCATCCTGATAGGGGATCACCTGCTGACCATATAGTGGATGTGACTCCGTCAATGGAGGTAAAGGATTTACCGCTTGATAAAGACGGTAAAATGACGTGTGTTACATGTCATGACCCGCATGGAATGACCGGACTTGTGAAACTGCTCAGGGACAGTCCGAGCGATATATGCGGGCACTGTCACAGGATGTAAGGTTTTCTTCTTTTTCGATTCAATATAAAAAGGGCGGTTAGCTCAGCTGGGAGAGCGCCAGAATCGCACTCTGGAGGTCGGGGGTTCGACTCCCCTACCGTCCATTTTTATTTTCCTTATTTTTCAATAACTTAGCTGAGATAATTTTACATAATCACTGTCACCAGACTGTCACCAAAACGGCCTTCCTTGCATTAAATTTCCATCACCAACCGTTTATCAAAGTTGTTATTCAACTGCTTGCTGGATGTCTGTCATTCCTGTTTAATGCTGTACCCCTCCACGAGGATGACTTTAAGGATATTTACAGGGCTTATATCGTATCGTGAGGCTGGTCTCGTCAGGTTTAATCTGGATATTGTTTTCAGCCAGCCTGATATCTTGTTGAAGATATAATTAACAAAAGCCTTCCAGTTGTAATAGAGATGGAATATTCCGGCTGTCAGAAACAGCAGGCTTGAGATGTGAATAAAATATGAAACGGTGTTTATTCGGGGGCTGGTGTGTTTTTATTGTTCCAATCTTACGCCGAGGGCTATTTCCTCGAGTATGTTAGCGACGTGTTCGCACCGTTCTTTCGGTCCTGTATAGCATACAGCTTCTCCGTTTGTGTGTGCTTCCCATGCAATCTCAGCCGCTTTGTCAGGGGAACATCCGGTAGCCTTTATCAATTGTGTAATCACTTCGTCGAAGGTATGCCAGTCGTCATTAAGAAGGATAACATTCCACGGCTCTATAATGAATCTTGAGGTTCCTTCCAGAGGGGATGTCTTTGTGCTCATAGCGTTTAATCCTTATCACCTACGAAAAATCCAATGACAACCAGAACTAACATAACAACGCCGGAAAATACATAAATAGGCATGCCGAATGTCGTATTGCCGAGCAGGTCTGTGAAATACTTGAAATTGAAGATGAATCCCCAGTAAAGAACAAAACAGTAAGAAACCAGAAGTCCTAATTTGTATCTGCCGTATAAAAGGCAGAGCGAATTGACCAGCACAAAAAGAATGACCTGTCCAAGCGGGACTGAAAGCTCTTTGCTTGAAAGAAACTCAAGTATGCTACTGAGAGTATCCATATTTTGTTTCTAAAAAAAGATTACTTTCTTGTGTTGTGTATGTCAAGTCCGGTGTGTGCATTGTGGATGGGACAGAAAACTGGCAATATAAATTGAAATTTGCTAAATTGTGAATTGTGGAAAAGCGGAAAAGAATCAGGCTTTATGCATTAAGCACCTGTCCCAGATGCAAGCAGGTAAAACAGTTCCTGGAGAAACACAATATAGAATATGAGGATATCGAGGTTGACCTGCTTGACAGCGGCGAGCAGTGGGTGACGTCAAAGGAATTGAAAAAATATAATCCAGATGCTACTTATCCCACACTGATTGTGGAAGAGGTTATACTAGATTTTGACGAAGAGAGTTTAAAGGAGGCACTGGGCATAAAGTGACGCCTGAAGGGTTGTATGAAGTCCTGTCAAAATATGCAGCGTCTCAGGGTATAGAGCTTAACAGGGACAAAGAATATGTCATGGGCATAATGAGAGGACTTCTTAAGAATCAGGAGCGGTACGGTTATCGTTCCTGTCCCTGCCGTCTTGCCTCCGGTATAAAGGAAAAGGATGCGGACATAATCTGCCCGTGTGTGTATAAAGACCCTGATATAAAGGAATACGGAAGCTGTTACTGTGGGCTTTATGTGTCCAGACAGTGGAACGAGGGAAAGATAAAGCATATAAGAGTGCCTGAAAGAAGACCAAAGGAGAAACAGGCTTAAAGAGTTATATGCAGAAGGTTTTAACTGTTTGTCCATACTGTGGCTGCGGTTGTGGTCTTTACTTGCATGTAGAAAATGGAAGGATAACCGGAGTCTCACCAAGCAGAAGTCATCCTGTAAACACCGGAAGTCTCTGTGTAAAAGGCTGGAACTCCTACGAGTTTGTTCAGCATCCTGAGAGACTTCGCTATCCCATGATAAGGGAGAAGGGAATACTCAGGAGGGCTACATGGCAGGAGGCGCTTCAAAAAGTAGCAGAGGGCATTAACCGGGTGAAGGCGGCTTATGGAGCGCACTCTATAGGGGTCTTGAGTTCAGCCAAGTGCACGAATGAAGAAAACTACCTGATGATGAAATTTGCAAGAGGGGTTATCGGCACCAACAATGTTGACCATTGCGCAAGGCTTTGTCATTCATCAACAGTAGGAGGGCTTGCAAGGGCATTCGGTTCAGGAGCAATGACCAACTCAATAAGTGAGATAAAAGAAGCAAGGGTGCTTTTTGTTATCGGCTCGAATACCATGGAACAGCACCCTATGATAGCCATGCACATGCTCGATGCCGTGCGCAAAGGCACTACCCTTGTAGTAGCAGACCCAAGACAGACACAGATAGCAAGGCTTGCCCATCTGCATCTAAGACATAGATGCGGAACGGATGTGGCGCTTTTACTGGGCATTATGAATGTCATCGTGACTGAAGGGCTTGTGGATAAAGAATTCGTAAGAAGACGGACCGAGAACTTCGATGCCTTTGAGAGCCTTCTTGATAAGTATCCGCCAAGTGTAGCTGAGAGTATTACCGGAGTCAGGGCGGCTGATATAAGGAAGGCTGCAAGGATATATGCGAGTGAAAAGCGTTCGATGCTTTTTTATTCCATGGGCATAACCCAGCACATAACCGGCACTGACAATGTCAGGGCATGCGCAGACCTTGTGATGCTTACCGGACATATAGGGCTTCCGATGACCGGTCTTAATCCCCTCAGGGGACAGAACAATGTGCAGGGGGCGTGCGACATGGGTGCCCTGCCTGAGTTTTACTCAGGTTATCAGCCTGTCAAAGACCCAAAGGCAAGAAGAAAGTTCCAGAGGGCATGGAGAAGAAAGCTTCCGGAAAGACCGGGTCTTACACTTATGGAGATGATGGATGGCGGTGTCAGGGCTATGTATATAATGGGTGAGAACCCTGCCATATCCGACCCGGACGCAACTCACGTAAGGGATGCCCTGAAAAAGCTTGATTTCCTTGTAGTGCAGGATATCTTTCAGACAGAGACCACGGAGTATGCAGACGTCATCCTGCCTGCCGCCTCTTTCGCTGAAAAGGACGGGACTTTTACCAATACGGAAAGAAGGGTTCAGCTTTTAAGGAAAGCGGTTGACCCTCCGGGCGAAGCCAAAGCCGACTGGCAGATAATATGCGAGCTTTCAGAACTTATGGGCTATCCGATGCACTACAGAGGCAGTTACGAGATAATGGAGGAGATAGCCCTGCTTACGCCTTCTTACGGTGGAATACTGCATCACAGGCTTGAAGAGGGCTTCGGCATTCAGTGGCCATGCCCAAACAGCAATCATCCCGGAACGCCTTATCTGCACAGAAAGAAGTTTGCAAGAGGGCTTGGCTCTTTTATAACAGTGGACTACATTCCCCCTGCTGAACTGCCGGATGAAAAATACCCGTTCCTGCTTACCACAGGGAGGATTTATTTCCATTATCATACAGGCACGATGACAAGAAGGACATCGGTCATCGAAAGGGAAGAGCCCCTGTGTTTTGTTGAGATAAACCGTGAGGATGCAAAAAGGCTTGGCATAAGGGATAGCTTTCCTGTCAGGGTTAAATCAAGACGGGGTGAGATAGAAGTTAGTGCAAGGATTACAGACAGGGTGCCGGAAGGAACCGTATTTATCCCGTTTCATTTCAGGGAGGCTGTCTGCAATATTCTTACGAACCCTGCTCTTGACCCCATAGCCAAGATACCTGAATTCAAGGTTTGCGCTGTGGCTCTGGAGGCGGTCTGATGGCTGGCGAATGGATACTCGATAAAAACCACCTGTCTTATTGGCTCAGGCAGATGAGAAATGAAATGGAGCTTATTGCTCCACTCAGAGAAAGGGAGGATATTGTTTTTAAGAGCGTGGAGAAGATTCATGAGATAGTGCTTGACTGTCCAGCCTCTATTCCTTCTCCTAAAGAATTCCTCACCCCGCAGTTCGAGCCGATGCTTAAAAAGACGGATAAAATCATAGACCTGAGGGACAATTCAAAAAGGGTTGTCTTCGGTGTCAGAAGCTGTGATATATCTGCCCTGAGGCTTCTTGACCGGTTCTATCTAAACGGGTTTAAAGACCCGTATTATGAAGCCAGAAGGAAGAACACGCTTTTCATATCCATAGTATGCAATGTTCCTGACAACACGTGTTTTTGCATAGGGCTTGGCACAGGTCCGTTTTTAAAAGAAGGGTTTGACATCCAGCTTTATGACCTTGGCGACAGGTATTTTGTTCAGTGCGGTTCAAAGGAGGCGCGGAAGTGGTGCAGCCGTTATTCATTCCTTATGAGGAGACCTGGAAAGGCGGATTTCGAAGACCAGTATGAAGTGGAGCTTAGCTCTCAGGCGATGTTCCGGAAGCGCATAAGCCTTGAGTACGCACAGCAGATGATAAGTGAAGACAAGCTGAGTGACGGCTTCTGGCAGGGCGTAACAGAAAGGTGTTTTGAGTGCGGAGGCTGTGTTTATGTCTGCCCGCTTTGCACCTGCTACACTGTCTTTGACAGGGCATACGACAATGAAACAGAAAGAATAAGGGTATGGGATACATGCTTTTTTAAAGGGTTTACAAGGCTTGCAGGCAACATTCTGCCTGCTGAACAGAGAATACTGCGAACCAAGAGATGGTTTTATCATAAGCTCCTTTATTATCCTGAAACTCTCGGCGGGTTCGGATGTGTGGGCTGCGGGAGATGCACCATTACCTGTCCGGGCAGGATAGATATGGCAACCGTTGTCCTGAAGATGAAAGATGAGCAGAAATAACATATACATACCAGTAGAGACAAAAATACAGGAGGTCACTCCCCTGACGCCTGATGTAAGGCTTTATACCCTTGAGGTAGACAGGCCGTTTCAGTATAAGGCAGGTCAGTTTTTTATGGTATCTGTCTTTGGTTTTGGCGAAGTGCCGATATCAGTGACATCCACGATGGATGAGCCTTTGAAATTGTGCATAAGGAAAACCGGTCATGTAACCTCTGCGATTCACAATCTGAGGGCAGGTGATACACTCGGAGTCAGGGGACCTTACGGCAATGGCTTTTCTATTGAAAGTGCAAAAGCAGGGGATGTGATAGTTATGGCAGGAGGACTTGGCATCGTGCCCCTGAGACCTCTTATACGTGAAATCGTCAAAAAAAGAGAAGACTACGGAAAGGTCTTTGTCCTTTATGGCTCAAAGACCCCTGCAGACATAGTCTACAAGGAAGAGTTAGACCTCTGGGCAAAGTCCGGAGTCGAAGTAAGCCTCACTGTAGACTGCAAGGATGAAAAATGGGCAGGCTGTATAGGTGTAGTCACTGCTCTTTTGGATAATGTAAAGACCGACTTTTCTCAGGCTTGCGCCTACATTTGTGGTCCTGAGATCATGATAGAGGAGTCAATGAAGGAGCTTTCATTGCGTGGCATGCCGGATGAAAAGATAATCACCAGTCTTGAAGCCCATATGAAATGCGGAGTAGGAAAGTGCGGGCACTGTTACAAAGGTCCTAAGTTTGTATGCACAGACGGACCTGTCTTCTCACTTAAGGAATTAAGAACGATTAGTGTCTTGTAGACAACTGCCTTTTGTTCTGTCTTTGCAAATAATTCCTGTCGGGTAAAATAGAGATTATGCTTATTGGCTCAAGAGTGCTTTCTCCTGAAGAAGTAGGTCTCTGGGATGCAGAGCTTTTGCAGATTAGTGTTTACAGCTGGCAGAAAGCCAGCCTGAATCTCGTGAAAAACTGTGCTCTCATGTGCAAAGAAGCTGGCATCCCTTATGTAGTGCATCCTGTGGGGTTTTCTGTTTTAGAGGAACGGATGTTTAAGACTCTCAAAGTGATGGCTGAGTGGGCAGACCTTGCGCTTATACTGCATGATGAAAGGTCTCCGGATGGCGGAAGACTGAAAGGAAAGTATGAAGTGCGTTTTAGAAAGGCTGTTGAAGAACTCAATTCGGTTACCACTGTTTCGTTTGAAAACGCTACGAACACAAGAGATGTTCAATGGTTCTGGAGCAATTACGCTGATTCCATTACGCTTGACATAGGGCATGTGGAGGCTTCCGGACTTGATTCAGTAGCGTTTGTAAAATCCCTTGATGCTCGGATTGTCGGAAAGATTCAATATGTGCATATGCATAGGAATGGGAGTCTGCGCGGCGGGCTTACAGACCACTGGTACTTAACTTCTGGTTGCAGGGAACTGAGGGCGCTTAGAGAATTAATCAAAGTAAAGCCTAATGTCAGCGTTATACTCGAAATCAACGAGACAGAAATGATAGATGACAGCCTTAAACTCCTTAATACCCTTAGGGATGAGTTTCGCATCTGATTTATAGTAAAATTATTGCAACTATAAATATACCAAAGGACAATCACAGGGTGTTTTAGAGTGAGAAGGAAGTTACGGAAAAAATGGTTGCAATATGAAATCAGGCGCGAGAGTACTGAAAAAGCACTCAGAGAGGCAGAAGAGGCGTTATGGAAGGCTATCGTCAGGGCTGAGGATGAAAGAGCCAAGCTGGAGTCGGTCTTGGCTGCAATAGGAGATGGTATCAGCATTCAGGATACAAACTTTGTGATTTTATATCAGAATCAGGTGCATAAAGAGGTAGTTGGAGACCACGTTGGCGAGTATTGCTACAGGGCATACGCGCATCAGAAGAGTGTCTGCAAAAGCTGTCCTTTAGCTGTGTGTTTTGAAGACGGTAAGATTCATACTGTAGAAAGAAGTATGACTACTAACAATGGAGTGATACATGTGGAGATTACAGTGTCGCCTTTGCGGGACTCATCAGGTGAGATTGTAGCAGGGATAGAGGTTGTCAGGGATATAACCGAGCGCAAGCGTATAGAAGAGGAGTTGAGGAGATACCGTGAACAACTTGAGGAGCTGGTGCAGGAACGCACTGCTGAACTCCGACAGGAAATCGCCGAACGCCGACGGTTTGAGGAAGAACTGCGCCTGTTACAGAGGATAAACAACGCCATGAATACCGGTGTTGTAATGGATGAAGTGCTCAAGATTGCGGTAGAAGGCGTAAAGGCACTGTATGACTATGCCGCCTGCGACATCTTTCTGCTTGAAGACAATAAAAAGGAATTGATGTATGCTGCCCTTGCCATGGACACAAATATCTTGAGGCAGATTGAGAAGTTGACAGGGCTTAAGGCGCACGGTCTTAGAATCCCGCTTTTTGAAGGAAGCGGCTTTAAGAGGGTATTGGAGAGTAAAAAAGTTTATTTTACTGAAGACATAGTAAAGGTTTTTGAAGACTTCACTGACAATAAGATGCTCAAGCTTCTTGCTGCTCCGGTTGCCAGTCTTTCAGGCTTTAAGTCAGTAATACGGGCGCCCCTTGTGGTGGAGAACGAGGCTATAGGAATTATTGGGGTGGCCAGCAAGCGGAGTGTTACCGAAAAGGACGCTGAGGTGCTTGAGCGGTTTGCCTCGCAGATAGCTCTGGTGATAAGAAAAGGCAGACTTGAAGAAGGACTGCGTGAATCAGAAGAGAAATACCGTGCCCTTATGGACGATGCAGGAGACGCAATCTTGCTGGCGGATACAGAGGGTAATCTGCTTGAAGTGAATAAAAAAGCAAAAGAGCTTTTCGGTTATACAAAAGAAGAGTTTTTAAACATGAAATATGTTCAGGTTTATCCTGAAGAGGAACAGAGGAGGGCATCTGCTGCCTTTAAGCAGATGGTTGCAAAGGGTTCCGGCTCGCTGAACGATGTGCTTGTGCGGACAAAAGACGGAAGGACGGTTGCCGTGGATGTAACCAGCAGTGTTGTTGAATATGCAGGCAAAAAGGTGGTGCAGGGGATCTTCAGGGATATAACCGAACGAAAGAAATCAGAAGAGGCTCTTCGGGAGGCAGAAAGGTCTGCGGCTAAAGGTATAGTTGCCGCTGAAATAGCTCACGAGATAAACAACTCCCTTGCCAATATAGAAACAGCCCTTTTCATAATAAACAACATACACACAAGCAGCCGCTACAGACAGGATATACTGAAGGATGTAAGTGAGGAAATAGACAGGATGTCAGGTATAGTAAAGGGCATACTTGAGGTATATCGTTCGGATGACTCTGTTATCCAGCCCGTTGATATAAACGCTGAGGTGTTGAAGGTTATAAAATTGACCCAGAGAAGACTTGACGGGAAAGGCATCTCAGTCGTCTCGAATCTTTTGCATGACCTGCCTTCAATTCCGTGTCATCCGGGGCACATAAAACAAATCCTTTTGAATCTTATTAAAAATGCGGAAGAGGCGATGAGTTCAAGTCCTAAAAAGTTAATCTCAATCAGCACTGAAAAAGAAGGCAGTTTTATTAAACTTAAAGTGAAAGACACAGGCTGTGGAATACCTGAAGAGAGGAAGAATGTGATATTTAATCATTTATTCTCATCAAGGGCTGAGCTGTCAGGGCTTGGTCTTCCTATATGCCGACAGATTGCGAAAAAATACGGCGGTGATGTAAAGATTGAAAGTAAGGAAGGAAAGGGAACAACTGTAACAATATATCTTTCAACGGAGAAACATGGCTAGTATACTGGTTGCAGAAGACGAAGACATATTAAGAAAGAACCTTACGTTTATTCTTAACAGTTCTGGTTATTCGGCTGTGTCTGCAAAGACAGGGGTTGAAGCTGTGGAGCTTCTCAAGAGGAGAGGCTTTGATATAGTGATTACTGACCTTGTCATGCCGGTGAAAGGCGGTGGAAGTGTTATCGAATATGTCTCTGAATACTGTCCTGACACCAAGGTTATTGTTATTACTGCATATCCGAGTGCCGACAGCGCAATCTATGCGGTCAAGAAAGGCGTGGTGGATTACTTCACGAAACCGTTTAAAACAGAAGAAGTCCTCAATGCAGTCAGGAAAGCTCTGGAGAGCAAAAAAGAGATACCTTTCACTTGGGAAAAGCTCAAACCATTAGGTATAACAAAAAGAGAAGAAGGTCTGCTCAAGCTCGTGATTGAAGACGGAATTACTGAAAACCAGAAGATTGCAGACAGGCTTTCTATAAAGGTTACAACTGTAAAGCAGCATTTTGAAAACCTTTACGGAAAATTCAATGTTAAGAACAAGGCATCTCTGGTATCTGCTGTAATCAAAATGCTCAGAAAGTAATAAATCTTGTTTTTTCCTACCTAAGTAGGATGATTTTTCGAAATAATTTATGCTTTCTCCTACTGGTGGAGGTAGGGAAGCAGTCTGAAGTCTGCTAGTTTTCGATATTAAGGTGAGTTACCAGATAGGTAAGCTTATTAACAATGAGACGGCAACGCTTATTATAAAAAACATGAAGGAATGGCTGGCATATAAAGAATTACAAAAAGTCAGCCAGAGCAAGAGCACATCCACAATACTTGTTGTCAGCAGTAACCACTTTACAAGACATTATTTCAAGAAAGCGCTTGCCGGAAGCAATAGTGTTGTCAGGGCAGTGAGAAACGGAGAGTATGCCCTCTCTGCTATTAATTCGAATGCCTATGATGTTGTTATCATGGATGACAGACTGCCTGACATGAGCAATATGGAACTGCTAAGAAACATTAACGCTTACTGTCCTGAAATACCTGTGATTATGATAACGCCGTGCAATCATCCGAAGGCAGTTTTAGATGCCCTTAAACATGGAGCTTTTTCATTCGTTCCCAAACCATTTAGGCTCGAATTTATATTAAGGACGGTAAAAGAAGCTATGAGCTACAGGGCTATTGTCGAGGAATACGTAGCAGAATACGTTATGCCCTGCGAGGGAGGGGCATCAATACCTGGTACAGATGAGACGCCCACCTAAAACCTGAGCACCCTTTTTATCGGAATGACATAATATCTGGAAGAAACCTGATATTTTTTCAAGAGTGCAAAAATCAGTGGCTCCGGCTCTTCAGGCATCAGTTCAAGCTTAACATTAATAGTTCTGCCCTGGATTGTTCCTTTTAACCGTGCATATAAGCCTTTGCCTTCAATGGAAAACGATTTGACCTTTATGAGCGTTCTCTTGAAGGTTGCTGCCCCTCTTGCAGTATGAAACATCGCAAGGGGAATTCTGACGCCTGAAAAAGGCGTATCCTCAAGTTGTAAGTTGTTTACAGAGAATTTAACGACTCCGGAGTTATTCTTCATATTGAGTTCTGCTTTCAGTATTCCGTCTCCTCTTATACCAGTGTATTCAAAAAGACCGAGTTCGCTTATACGGGCGTTATTAATAGACAGATTTACCTCGTAGTCTTTTCTTTTGAGCGTTGCAATACCTTTAAGCTCACCACCGCCTATGTTTCCACGAAAAGGTATGACCGCCTTCATGGACAGTAGTGAAAGGAGGTCTACCCTGCCTGATATGTCGTCCACGGACAGGAGTCTTGTGCCTGATTTTTTGAAGTCCACGCCTTCTATAGTAAAGTTATAGAACAGACCTTTTTTAAAACCAACGACTTCTACATTGAGGGAGTCCATATCCAGAGATTCCTCTATGGAGCTTACTATGAGGTCTGTGGGCACTGCCACGAGCCAGAAGCCCCATATAAAGGCAGCTGCCAGGGCTATGATTGCGATAAGAAATTTTTTCATCCGGCTTTCACAAGGGAAAGTGTCATGGTTATGTTTAAGAGTTCCGGGTTTTCAAAAGAGGTCTTTATGTTTATCTTTTTTATGACAAGCAGCATGGGTGCGTTTTCAATAGAGTAAAGAATGTTCACCATTTCGTTCATGCTTATGCTTTGTATGTTAAGTTCTGCTCTTTCTTCCGGCTGTGTCTCTGATGGTTTTTCATCAAGAAGCTTCACGGATTTGATTTTATCTTTCAACCCGAGGGGTTCAAACACCTCATCCACTGCATGCATAATGCCATGAACCTTTATAAGGTGTTTTTTGCCTTCAAGCCTTTGCACCTTTTGTTTAAGGGATAAAAACTCATCTTTGAGTTTAAGCATTTCTTCATACCGTGTGTTTAAAGAGGCGAGTTCATTTTCTGCGGAGGACAGTGTGTTCAGCAGAAAGCCAGCGATTATGAAAGCGCAGAGAACAACGCCTGAACAAACTAATAGTGTCCTTTTCAAGCCTCTTTCTCCTTTGCCGTTATGGTGAATACTATTTTATTCTGTGCCGACTGGGATGTATCCGACACCTTTACGTCCGAAAACATGGTTTCAAGCCGTGTCTTTATCTGTTGAACCTCGCTCAGGGATGATGCTTCTCCTTTCAATACAATGAGGTCTTTCTCCAGAGTGATTTCCGTAAGGGTGGTGAGCTTTAATTCCCCGAGTTTGAGCAGAAGCTCAAGCGGAGAGACCCCGCTGAAAATACTGTCTTTGTCTTTCATTTCTTTAAGATGCGATTTCATTCTGTAGATTAAGCCTTGGCTGCCCTGTAATTTCTCTTCTGGAAATATGCCTGAGTAGGTCTTGAGAATTTCGTTTTCAATATACGAAACCTCTTTTTTAACTGTAGTGATTTTCAGAGCCATGTCTGCTGTAAAGACGAGTGTAAGAATTATGATTAGTGCGAGTGTAAGTCTCAGTGAGCGTCTTGTTTTTTCCATTTCTTTTGTGTTGGAGAGTTCGCCTCGAAGGAGGTTGACCGTGCATGTTTCGATTTCCTTTTGTGCCCTTTGGATTCTTTTTTCGTTTTCAGTCCGGTACTCAAGCAGAAGGCGGCTTAGGTCTTTTGCAGAGGCTGACTCTTCAAGTGCTGAGCCGAGGTCAAGGGATGTTGCGGCTTTTGGGTCTATGTTTATTGCCCTGAGTCCGTCGAGCAGTTCTTTCAGGAGTTTTTTATCAGTATAAACAGCAAGGACTTTTCTGCCGCCGTTGAGATTTTCAAGTATAACTGCGTCGATTATAACGCTGTTAGGGTCATCCAGTATCAAACCTTCAAGCTCGAATGGCAATACCTGTCTTATCCTGTTTAAATCAGACAGTGGAAGCTCAAGCACTCTGAAGTTCAGCATTTCAATCGGAAGGCTCACAAAGGATTCTTTTATATCCTGAGGTAGGTGTTCTACACGGAATACACCGTCCTCGATGATAAAGGGTATTTTGTCTTTCAGACTATTTGAGCTTTTATCGAAGATATAAAGATATCCTTCTTTGCCTGTTATATCGAAGAAGGCTCTGGTTGCCAATTAGACCTCCTTCCAGTATTTTACCTGTCCTGACGAGTCAATTACACACTCTATAATTCTTTTTATTCCGTCTTCTGAGAATGCAGTTGAGATTATGCGGAAGAATTCTCCTTTAACTGTTATCCGCCCCATGAGGCTGGTAGCAAGGGTTTCAAAGCCTGCGACTTTCTGCAGATGACTTGGATGTTCAAACGGCTTGACTTCTCTGTATCTGATTACTCTTTTAGCCATATCTTCGTTAATGTCCTTTGAAAGCGACATAAGCACAGGAATGTCTGCTCCGTTTATGTTTATATTAATAATACCCCTTTTCCCGTAGGCTGTTACATAGGGCATTAATTTATCATAGATTTCTCTGTTTATGCCTGGGATGAGTAAGAGTTCGTCGGTGCTTTCCATGGAGGCGTTCTTTGCTCCCTCTTCCGAGCCTTGAGTGCGTGGTGTCTGGTCTTTGTCTATCCAGTCGGCTATCCTGTCGGCGATGTCGGTGTCAAGAGACAGGTATTTCAGCAGTCTTACGAATGATTCATATGCATCTTCATTGAGTTTGTTATTGGAATAGACGAGTGAGTTGAGATTGAACTTGGATGTTTCGTCCTCGATTGTAATGGAGACCCTGAGGTTACTGCCTGTGTTTTTATCACTGCTGAAGGGGTCAGCAGGAGGCAGATAGACACTGCCGGGATAGGTGTAGGAGTTCTGCTCAAGGGCATAGTTTATAAGTCTTGATGCAAGTGTTACTCCGGATTTTGCCGTGAGGGAAAGTTTCTGTGAGGTCTGCCAGTTGGCAAGAAAGTTTGTGTTTACATAAACGCCGTATGCAAACTCCACTACCACTGCCGTGATGATTGCAAGCACCATCAGGGTAAGGACAAGGGCTATGCCGTTGTGTGAGCCTGCCTTCATATTTTGCTTCCTATCATGGGTCTTACGGTTTCAAAAAGCGTGATGCTTTTGTTCCTGAGCGGAACTGTTACAGTGATTTTCAGCTCTTCCGGCATTTCGGGTCTGTTCCATACTCCAAGCCATCTTTCCTTGTCCCTGACCTGTATTGAGAACTCCTCTATGTTTTCGACAATCTCGGCTTCCATGGTGTTTTCTTCTTCAGCCAAAGGGTGTGTGACTTTTTTAAAGAGTATAAGGTTTCCGTCTTTTTCTTCCACATAATAAGAGATTTTTGAAAGCCCGGGCATCAGGGATGAAAATGCTGTAAATGTAATCTGTGATGCCTGCCTGCCGTATATATCCCTGTCTTTTATCTGGATGCCGGATTTGGCTGATTCGATTTCCCTCCGCATTATATCAAGAGCGGTTCTGACTTCATGGAGTCTGAGCAATGATTCGTCGACCCCTGCTACTGCCCTTTGCGAGATGAAAAATGTGCTGTAAAGCGCAGTAAGGATTATCGAAAGTATCGCAAGGGTTACGAGTACTTCTATGAGAGTAAGCCCTTTTCTGTTAATTGTTTTCATCATCTTGCTGTGGTTATGAGTTCCTTAAGCACGACTTTCTCTTTGCCGTCTGTCACCGTTACTGAGATTTCCAGGGCACCCGGGTAACGGGACTCTTTTACCTCTGCTTCATACCTGTAGTCTGAGTAGGGGGCAGGAAATGTGCCTTTTGTACTCGAGGGGTTCTTTTCCAGTTCGGAAATCTTATTTTTGCCCAGGATTAAGGCTACTGTAGAGGTCTCGTGTCTTTGGGCAATGTTCAGATGGTAGTTAAGCGTGTAGATGACTGTAATCAGCAGTCCGCTGATGATTGCCAGTGCAATCATGACTTCAAGAAGCGTGAAGCCTTTGGTTTTAGTCATTCAGTATCTTAGTCCTTCCGCTTATCGGATTGAATGCAACGGTCATTTCTTTACCACTGTGTTCAAGATATACCCTAAGGTGTTCTTTAAGACCAAGAGGCTCGAAGAAGACTATAAGTTCGCCTTCTTTAACAGTGCCTTTTGAGGAGAGCTTTACAGCGGAAAGAGTCTTTATCTTTTCTGTTTTCGTGCCTCCTGAGTCTTCCCATTCGATGGTGTCTTCATCGAGGTTGAACTTTAAAAAGAAGGTTTCTTTTTTTGATGCTGAGGTTTCGTTCAGGTATCTCAGTATGGATGCGACCTTTCTTGCCTCTGTTTTAAGCTTATTTTGTGAGATTGGGAAAGACGGCAGTGCCACTGCGAATATAAATGAGATGATGAATATAACTATCATCATCTCAAGGAGTGTGAATCCCTGTGCAGGGATTTTAATCACACGATGGCGTTTATTGAATATCCCAGTTTTTGATATCTGCGTCATTGCCTTCGCCGCCTTCCTGTCCGTCGGCACCGAGGCTTATGATGTCAAAGTCGCCCTGAATTCCCGGTGAGATATAGATATATGGATTGCCCCATGGGTCAAGGGGGATTTTTTTCTGTTCGAGGTAACCGCCCTCCCTGTAGTTTTCAGGTATTCTGCCGACACTGGGTTTTTCTATAAGTGCTTCAAGTCCCTGCTCTGTCGTAGGGTAGAACCCGTTGTCGAGCTTGAAGAGCTTCAGGGCGGTCTCGAAGTTTTTAATCTGGACTTTTGCCTCTGCTATTTTTGCATCCTCTGTTCTTCCCATAAACCTCGGTGCTACTATCGCTGCAAGAAGACTTAGTATAAAGACTACGACTATTACTTCAAGCAGAGTGAACCCTTTTGAGGAGTTTTTCATCTCTTTGTCCCCTTTCTTGAATTTTTTATGTAAATTAACGCAGTTATGGCAAAAGCTGCAAGGACTGCTGCTATGGGGTATTTAATGCCATACACTAAAGGGGTGAGTGCAATTCTGACTGCAAGTCTCAGTGGAGGATGTTTTGAGATATACTCAGCCAGAGGCGGGGAGTGCCTGTAGTAGTATTTCACTATTTTTCTGCCTATGGGGTTTGTTATGAGGTATTTGTCTCTGAATTTTTTCAGGGTGATTACTTCTGGTGCAAGGTAGCTTCCGTAGGCGGCTGTGGCGATAAAGCAGCCGCCACCACCGCCACTGGCTACTAAGGTGGTTGCTTGCGCTTCATTCGAATAAGAGGAGTTCCCCTCATCGTTATAAGCCCTTACCCTGTAGAAATAAGTTATGCCTGCTGAAAGTCCGGTGTCAGAATAAGACGTCTCGTTTGCACCAGTTGTTGCGATTTCAGTATAAGTGCCGTCTGATGTCTTCCGTTCTATCCTGAATCCGTTTTCAGCTGCCGAGTTGTCAGTCCATGTGAGTTTTATCCCTGATGTTGAGAGGGCACTGGCAGAGAGATTAGACGGTGCATTAGGCGGTATGATTACGTTTGCTTCGTTGGAATAAAGAGAATAGCCGTTTGTGTTATATGCTCTGACCCTGTAAAAATAAGCTGTCCCTTCAGCTAATGTTACATCCGTATCGGTGTATGAGGTGGTATTCTGTATGAGTGTTACAAGTTCTGAATATGTTTCGTTTATTCCTGTTTTCTTTTCTATAACATAGTTGGTTTCTACAGAGGAGTTGTCAACCCATGTAAGCTGTATTTCAGAGCCGGGTGTGATGCTCGCTTCCAGATGGGAGGGCGGAGCTGGGGAGATACTGTTTATATCAGCGGTGACAGCATTATAAGCATTAAGCCTTCCTTCTGTAATGACGGAGAGCCCTTTGTTATCAACTGTGCTTAGAATCAGTTCCCTTGCCTGAAAGCTGTTCAGTGCCGGGTTGTTTGAAAGCACGAGTCCTGCCACTCCGCTTACAAAAGGCGCTGCCATGGATGTGCCGCTGCTGTATGCATAGCTGCCATTGTATATTGTGCTGTATATATCCACGCCCGGGGCGGCTATATGCACAGACGCCTTGCCGTAATTGGAGAAGGATGCAAGGTTGTCGTTCTGGTCTGTAGCCGTAACAGACAAAATGTTAGTGCTTTGGTAGCTTGCCGGATAAAACGGGATGGAGTCATTATCATTCGTGTCATTTCCTGCGGCACATGAAAAGAGTATTGACGATGCGTTATCTATAGCATCCTTCAGAAAAGGGTCTTCATCATAGTTTCCCCAACTGCAATTTACTATATGAGCACCGTTTGCCCTGGCATACTCTATTGCGGATATTGCGTCAGAGGTGTATCCCACGCCGTCAGCGTCCATAAATTTAAGAGGCATTATCTTTGCCGTCCACATTACTCCTGTGATGCCTGTGCTGTTGTTGCCCTCTGCAGCTATTGTCCCTGCCACATGAGTGCCGTGCCCGTTATCGTCTATGGGGTCGTTGTCGTTGTTTGCAAAATCCCATCCGATGCAGTCATCTGTGTAGCCGTTTCCATCGTCGTCGAGACCGTCAGTGCAGTCTGTTTCTCCTGTGTTGACCCAGATGTTGTTTGAGAGGTCAGGGTGGTCGTAATCCACTCCTGTGTCTATAACAGCGATGACCACATTTCCAAGGCCTGTGGTTATGTCCCATGCCTCTGGTGCGTCAATGTCAGCGTCTGCTGTCCCCCCTGTTTGTCCTGTGTTATGAAGCCCCCATAGTTTGTCAAATGAAGGGTCATTTGGAGTTACAGCTATCGTTAAGACATAGTTCGGTTCGGCGTATTCGACATCAGGGTTGTTTTTGAACATCTCGACAGCGTCCTCTACGGACATGTCAGGGGGAATTTTCAGATGATGCACACCTATAGATTTAAATTCTTTTATCTTTTGTATGCCGAACTGCCTGTTATGTAAAGCCTGAGATGCTTTTGATACGTGTTTCTTATACTTAACGAGTATCTCTCCTTTGGCATACTGCCAGCTCTTGTGCGGTTTTTTGCTGGAGGCGAAAGATGCGTCCGCACTCAGCAAGAAAGCTATAGATAAGAAAAGAAAGAAAACCCTCAGCACTTTTTCTCCTATCTTATAAGCTGGTTTAACTGGAACATCGGCAAAAGCACTGCAAGCACGATAAAGCCGACGATGACACCCATCAGAAGAATCATTGACGGCTCAAGCAGGGACAGTGCTTTCCGGACTTTTCTGTCGAAGTCTTCTTCGTAGCTGTCTGCTGCCTTTTTAAGGACATCTGTGAGTTTGCCGCTTTTTTCGCCTGTGGCTATCAACTGAAGGAGCACAGGCGGCAGTCCTGTAAGCGATGCAGAAAGCCTTGCACCCTCGGATACCTTTCCGATTGCATCCTTAAGTTTTTCTGAAAGATAGGCGTTGCCTGTGGATTTTCCTGCAAGTTCAAGCGACCGGAGCATCGGCAAGCCGCCCTCAAGAAGAAAACCGAGTGTCCTTGTAAAACGCGCAAGATAAAGGCTCTGGAACAAAGACATCAACACTCTGTCAAGGAGTGTTCTGTGCTTGTTTTTGAGATACCGTATCCCTCCTGCAAAGGCGATGGCTGCACCTATAATCAGCCACCAGAAATTGACGAAAAAATTACTTATCCAGATTAGGATTACTGTTATCAAAGGCAGGGCGTTTTTTGTATCCTCGAATATTCTGACTATCTTCGGGACGACAAAGACGAACAAGAACGAAAGCACAACAAGCCCTACTGATGCCATGAACACAGGGTATATCATTGCTGCTTTTATCTTTTCCCTTGTGGCGTCCTGTTTTTCAAGGAAGTCCGAGAGCCTTTCGAGCACTTTATCCAGCGTGCCGCTTGCCTCTCCTGCGGCAACCATGTTCCTGTAAAATTCAGGGAAGATTTTAGGATACTCTTCCATAGCTCTTGAAAAGCTTGCGCCTTCGGATACCCTTTCTCTGACCCTTATAAGAATGTTTTTGTAGTATCCTCTGCTTTCTTCAGAAAGTGCTCTGAGCGCTTCGATTAAAGGCACGCCTGAGGAAAGAAGAACAGAAAGCTGTCTTGTTATTGCAGGCAGGCGGTTCCGGTCTGTTTTTTTCGCTCTCTGTTTCTCAACGGACTCTTCTATGTGTTTGGGATAGAGTCCGAGTTCTTTGATTTTTAGTATAGCGTCTTTTAGACTGCTGGCCTCGATACTGCCTGTAATTTCTGCTCCGCCTGCTTTGTATCCTTTATACCGAAATATCGGCATAATCCCTCTGCGTCACTCTAAGCACCTCTTCAAGTGTGGTGATTCCCTTAAGGACTTTTTCTATGCCGTCTGCCCTGAGCGCCCTCATCCCTTTTGATGCGGCAAGGTTTTTTATACTCTGGGCATCTGTTTTTTCGGTAATCATGCCTCTTATGTCATCGTCAACCACCAGAAGCTCAAATATTCCTATCCTGCCGAGGTAGCCTTTGAAATTACATTTTTCGCATCCTGCCCCTTTCCATAAGGACTCAGGGGGATTCTTGAAATACGAGCTTTCGACAGAAGAGGGCTTATATTCTTCCTTGCAGTGCGGACATATGAGCCTTACCAGCCTTTGTGCAAGCACGCCTGCAAGAGAAGAAGCTACGAGGAATGGCTCAACGCCCATGTCAATAAGCCTTGTAATTGCTGATGCCGCATCGTTTGTGTGCAGGGTGCTGAGGACAAGATGCCCTGTAAGAGACGCCTGTATGGCTATCTCTGCGGTCTCATAGTCCCTTATCTCACCAACCATTATGACATCAGGGTCTTGCCTGAGTATTGAACGAAGACCAGAGGCAAAGGTCAGCCCTATCTTCGGATTGACATTTATCTGCCCGATGCCTTTAAGCTGGTATTCCACAGGGTCTTCCACAGTTATAATGTTTTTCTCTTCAGAGTGTATTCTGTTAAGTGCAGCGTAAAGCGTGGTGGTTTTGCCGCTTCCTGTAGGACCTGTAACAAGCAGTATGCCGTTTGTCCTCGTAAGGAGCGCCTCAAGGCGTTTTTCATCATCTTTGCTTAAGCCGACTTCCCAGAGTCCCAAAATGCCCTGCATCCTGTCAAGCAGTCTGAGAACGGCTCTTTCTCCATAGGTGGTGGGTATTATGGATACCCTGATGTCTATGTCCCTTCCGCCTATCAGGAGTCTGATTCTTCCGTCCTGCGGAAGCCTTTTTTCTGCTATATCAAGGTTAGCCATAATCTTCACCCTGCTTATAAGTGCATCCTGTATTATCTTCGGCGGACTCAGAATCTTCCTTAGCACACCGTCAACCCTGATTCTTACTTCAAGCTCTTTTTCATAAGGCTCGATGTGGATGTCGCTTGCCCTTTCTTTGACTGCCTGCTGAAGCAGGGCGTTTAAGAGTCTGATTATGGGTGCTTCTTCGGTAAGCTCCAGAATGTCTTTTGGCCTTTCAAACTCAGTGGCAACAGAGGCAAAGTCCTCGCCTGTTATGTTGTCCATGACCTCCTCGGCAGAGCTCAGCTGACCGTAAGACTTGTTTATTAGTTCAAGCAGGGTGTCTGCGGGAATGTCTATGGTTTTTGGCTTAAGCCCGAGACGCTTTGCAAGCTCTGACAGCGCGAGTATGCCTCTTTCGTCAGAGACAGCGCCTAAAAGCTCGCCGTTTTCCCTCTTAATGGGCATCACGAGATTGCCTTTGGCAAAGGAAAGAGGGATTCCCTTAAGAAGTGAAAGCTCTATGTCTTCTTCTTTAAAGGTTTCCATAAGCGAGGTTCAATCCTGTTTAAGAAATAATTTGTCATAGCTTCATATCCCTGTCAAGCATCCGTCTAAATGGTTTTGGAGTATGAGAGTATTTGTCGTTATTGTATCACAGAACGGTTTAAGGGTAGGTATTCGTTTAATTGCCTTGCCTGCAGGTATCCTCTTTCAATAAAATATCCTTAAGTGGAATTAAAGATACTTCAGAAAATAGGTGAAACACTCCTGAGGGAAATCCGTACCGGTGTTTCTCATGAAAAGAAAGCCTTGTTTAAAGGCGCATCAGGCGACAAGACATATCCTATTGACAAAAAAGCAGAGGAAATCATTATAAGGGAACTCGAAAAATCAGGCGAACCCCTGAGCATAATATCAGAAGAAGCAGGAGTTATAGAGTTAAACGGAGGCGGCAGACAGGTTATTATAGACCCGATAGACGGAAGCAAAAACGCAATCTCAGGAATCCCGTTTTACTGCACATCAATTGCTGTGGCAGAAGGCGGCAGGGTTAAGGACATCCGGCTTTCGTATGTGATAAACCTTGTAACCGGCGAGGAGTTCTGGGCGGAAAAAGGAAAAGGCGCGTTTCTGAACGGAAAGCCTATATCCACGCAAAAGGATGAGGAGTTTTACCTTATCGCCTATGAGGCGCAAGTTCCGGGAAGAGATATCCAGCACATTCTTAAGCTTCTTTCAGGGGCAAGAAAAACACGGTGCCTTGGTGCAATTGCCCTTGACCTTTCCTATCTTGCAACTGGTGCAATCAGTGTGTTCGTATCGCCTTCGCCCTCAAGAAGCTTTGATTTTGCAGGCGGCTGGCTTTTGGTTAAAGAGGCAGGAGGTATCTTTACAGACCTTAATGGGAACGGAGTGGAAGAAGTAAAACTCGGACTTAAAAGGATAACTCCGATATTAGCCTCTGGAAATACAGGGCTTCATGAAAAGGCGTTGAGACTCCTTAGATGAAACAAAAGACGCTTCACAGGGCATTAATAGAAGCTGCTGAAAAAAACAAAGACAAGATTGCATTCAATTTTTTCAAGGACGGAAGAAAATCCATCACATACGGAGAGTTTCTTAAAACAGCAGAGGCTGTTTTATCCTTTCTTGTAAAATCCGGCATAAAGAAGGCCGACAGGGTTGCAATAATCTCTGAAAACAGATATGAATGGTGCGCTTCCTACTTAGGTGTTTTGATGGCAGGGGCAGTAGCCGTGCCTGTGGACATGCGATTGACCCCTGAAGAGATAAAGAACATCATTGTCGATTCAGAAACAAAACTCATAATCCACAGTGCTGAAACAGAAAACAATGTTAAAGAGGCAACAACAGGACTGTCTGTCCGTTTTTTAAATCTTGATTCATCCGGGCTTCAGGAAGCCGGCACTACGCCTGATATGGAAGATGCCGATGAAGACGACATTGCCTCTTTGCTTTATACCTCAGGGACAACCGGCTCTCCAAAAGCCGTAATGCTTACGCACAGAAACTTCTGCTCTGATGCAGAGGCGATTATAGGTGCCGGCATCATTGCCAATAAGGACAATGTGCTTTCTGTGCTTCCTCTTTATCACACGTATGCTTTTATGTGCACCTTTGTGGTGCCGGTTCTCCTTGGAGGGCAGATAACCTATCCGCCGGCTCTTAAAGCGCCTGAACTTGTATCCGCAATGAAAGAAGCCGGTGTAACAGTGCTTGTCGGTGTGCCCCAGCTTCTTCAGCTCATGCGTGATAGAATCCTTGAAAAAATAAAACAGCTTCCCTCACCTGTCAGGGGGCTTGTCCTTAAGTGGCTTAAGCTCCTGGGCTTTCTTAGAAGAAAAACAGACATCAACATCGGAAGGTTTATCTTTAGACCCTTTGGCAGTCAGTTCAGGTTTTTTACAAGCGGTGGGGCAAAGCTTGACCCTGAGGTGATGAAAGACCTGGAGGCTATCGGTTTTACCGTGCTTGAAGGATACGGGCTTACAGAGACCTCGCCTGTCGTGACCTTCAATCCCATAGAAAAGAGAAAACCCGGCTCTGTAGGGAAGCCCCTGCCTAATGTAGAGATAAAGATAATCTCTCCATCTTCTACAGGTGAAGGAGAAATCGCAATAAAAGGTCCAATGGTCATGAAAGGTTATTACAAAAACCCTGAGGCAACGGCTTCAGCTATAAAAGACGGCTGGCTTCTGACAGGAGACCTCGGATATATAGATAAGGAAGGCTATCTCTTTATAACAGGCAGGCTGAAAGAGCTTATCGTTTTAAGTTCAGGAAAAAACATCTATCCTGAAGAAGTGGAAAACAACTATCTTAAGGCTCCGCTTGTAAGGGAAGTCTGCGTAATAGAGCAGGATGGAAGACTGCAGGCTGTTATAGTCCCTGATACAGAGTATGCCAGAAAGCATAAGATTGGAAACATAAGCGAGGCACTGAGATGGCAGATTGAAAGCATTTCAAACAATCTTCCGCCTCACATGCGTATAAAAGGCTACACACTCAGCCCTGACCCTCTGCCCAAAACCCCGCTTGGAAAACTCAGACGGTTCATGATAAAAGGCGGCATAAGAAAAGCGCCTAAAGAGCCGGATAAAACCCTTCTTGCAGATGAAACAGGACGCAGGGTTGTCGAATGCCTGACCCCTCTGCTTACGGATAAAGTGCCTGTTCAGTCATCTGACAGTCTTGACCTTGACCTCGGTCTGGACTCCCTTAAGAGAATCGAACTCGTGGTCTCTCTGGAGAAGGCTTTTTCCATAAAACTTCCTGAGGGTTTTATAGCAGAAGTCCAGACTGTTAAAGACCTCGTAGAGGGGATAAAGAGAATCAGAGCTGCAGGCTATGCCGCTAAAGCCGAAGACGTGGAAGGAATCCATGCCGTGCTCGAAAAAGAGCCGTCTGATGAAGATAAAAAACTCATAGGGCTAACGAGAAACGTCTTTGAAGAGTTCACTGCCTTATTTTTAAGGGGGATAGTGAAACTGGTGCTTAAGTTGTTTTTCAGGCTCGAGGTAAGGGGTGTTGAGAATATTCCCCTGCCGCCTTTTATTGTCGCCTCCAACCATGCAAGCTATTTCGACGGGTTTGTTATTGGCGCAGGAGTTCCACAAAAGGTCTTTAGGTCACTTTATTTTCAGGGTTATAAGAGATACTTTATTGGAAGGCTTAGTTCTTTGTTTGCAAGGCTTGCACATGTGATAGTTATAGACCCTGATGTTTATCTTGACAGGGCTCTTCAGCTTTCATCCTATGTCATGAGGCAGGGTGGTGTCCTCTGTATATTTCCTGAAGGCGGAAGGTCGTTCGACGGAAGTATCATGCCCTTTAAGAAAGGCATCGGGATGCTTGCGCTTGGACTCAATGTGCCTGTAGTGCCGGCAAGGATAAAAGGAACATTCGAGATACTTCCAAGAGGTGCGAGGTTTCCAAAAGCAGGAAAAATAACCCTTACGTTCGGGAAACCGCTTCTGCCTTCTGAGATGGATTTGTCCAAAAAAGCAGGAGGTATTGACGAGTATCAGTTGTTTGCGGATGAGTTAAGGGAAAGGATTATAAAACTGGGTGACTGAGAAGGCATCTTGTCAGGTAGTGCATGAGTGTGATAATGTGGCTTAAAGACAAACAAAAACAGAAGGAGACGGCCATGCGCAAATCAGTTGCTTTTTTAGTTGTTCTTTTTTTATGTGCTCTTGTAACTCCTGCTCAGGCAGGAGTTGATTTAGGGGTGTCCATAGGAGATGAAGGATTAAGGGGTTTTTATCTTGCTGTTGGAGAGCATTACAGAGTGCCGGAAAAAGAAGTCTTAAAGATCAAGAAAAGACACATACCTGACGAAGAAATACCTGTTGTACTGTTTATCGCAAAGAAAGCCCGTGTGGCACCCTCGACAGTAATAGACCTCAGACTGCGCGGGATGTCATGGATGGACATTACGCTCCGTTTTGGACTTAATGCTGAGATATTTTATGTGCCGGTCAGGGTAGGTCCGCCCTATGGAAAGGCTTATGGTTATTATTTGAATAAGCCGAAAAAGAAATGGAAAAGGCTTAAGTTCACTGATGCCGAGGTGGTGAACCTCGTCAACCTTAGATTCATATCAGAGCACTACGGGTATTCTGCTGAAGAAGTGATGAAGCTGAGGGAGAAAGGCAAAAACTTTGTGGTGATTCATGGTGAAGTTAAAAAGATAAAAAGAGGAAAAGCAGGTATCGGGCAGCACAGGGGTAAAGGTGGAAAAGGCAAAAAGAGATAAGTGGCTAAGGAAGGTTTATAAAATTATAAGGAGGCCATGGACCGCTTGAGAGAAATCTGAGTTCAGGAAAACTGCCTTTCAGCTTCTCGACCGTCTGCCTGAATAAATGCATTTTTTCTTTTTCTACAAGGTATGCGGCACTTAAAAGGAGTGTTTCGGTGTTTGACTCTTCGGTTCGTTTCTCAACTGAAATCTCGAAAAGCTTGGACTCGATTGACTCAATGTGCCTGTCTTTTGCGGTTTTCGCATATTCTGAATTAATATTGCTGTCCCAAGCCAGCGTGCCTGCGAAACTGTCTCTTATATGACTGCTTCCGCGGATGATTTTCAGTCCGAATTCCACTTTTCCTTTGACCCGCTCCAGGTTTTCTTTTATGGTTTTGTAGTGTTCTTTTAGTGTTGCTGTGATGCTTTTGTCGCTGTCGAATATGGTAAAAAATCTTGCTGGCAGAACAGTAAAGCTTTCCATCAGTTTTTCCACTGCTCTTTCGTGTTCTATTATATGGTTTTGTGTAACCCGGTGTGTATGGTCTATAAAATCGCTTACTACTGCCTGCACTCCCTTATACGGAATAGGGTATAGAGGTGCTCCGTCTATCCCTGTGACAGTGCCTTCCCATGCACCAAAGTCTGCTATTGCATAAAGGTATTTTTTTATCATCCTTAAAAATTCATATCATATATCGCATGTAATCGCAACTAAAAAGTGCATCAAAACAGCTCCAAGACAACTCATTGTAGTGGTGAATATTTTAGATAAAGTTTATTTTTTCTTTTTTTGTTTATGTATGTAGTGCTATCCCTTTACATTTTTTGTCTGATTTCGGTATCTTTTTATGATGATAGATCTTCACACGCATAGTATTTTCAGTGATGGGGAGCTTCTGCCGTTTGAGCTTGTAAGGCGGGCTTATGCCTGTGGCTACAGTGCTATTGCCATCACTGATCATGTGGATGCCTCTAATATAGATTTTGTAGTGCCGAGGATTGTAAAGGCTGTTAAGGCTATCAGGGATTATACTCCTGTTAAAGTAGTGGCAGGNGCTGAGATTACGCATGCTCCGCCGGCTTTGATAAAAGAGCTTGTAAAAGAGGCGAGAAGCCTTGGTGCAGCGATTGTTGTTGTCCACGGCGAGACTATTGTAGAGCCTGTGGAAACAGGCACAAACAGGGCAGCTATAGAGGCAGGCGCTGATATAATTGCTCATCCCGGACTCATTGAGACCGAGGATATACTTTTTGCAAAAGAAAAAGGTATCGCCCTTGAGATTACATCCAGAAAAGGTCATTCGCTTTCAAACGGATATGTTGCAAAAGAGGCTGTGAAGTTCGGTGTCCCCCTTACGATAAACACTGATACGCATTCACCTTCTGACCTTATTACAAAGGAGACAGCAAGGAAGATACTGCTTTCAGCAGGCATAGAGGAAAACCGTATAGAGTCTGTTTTTGAAACATCGGTATCAATTCTTGAAAAAGCATTGAGCAGAAGCAATGCCTAAGCCTATTAAGAAAAGAATAAAAAAGCCAGCAGCCCCTGAAGAAGAGGTAAAGACTCTGGTATCAAAGGCGCGGGAGCGCATCGCCAGAAATCAGAGGCGCATCCTCGTAGCCGTTCTGGTCTTTGCTGTAGTGGTTGTGTCTGTTCTGGGAATTTATTTTTATAGGGGCAGTGTTCAGAGCCGTGCAGAGAGGCTGGAGTACGAGGGCTACAAACTCTACTTCGGACTTTACGAAAGCCAGCCAATGATAGAGGTAGAAAGGCTCACAAAGGCGCTTGAAAGCTTTGAAAAAGCTAACAAGCTCAGAGAGTCTCCGTTTGCACTTTTCTACATTGCAAGTTGTTATTATGAACTCGGCAAATACAAAGAGGCTGTTTCAGCGCTTGAGGAGTTAATACGGAAATTCCCAAGAGACAAGATGTTCATACCGCTTGCATATTATAAGATGGCAATGGCAGAGGTAAAGGCTGGGGATTCTGCAAAGGCGCTGGAGGTTCTTAATTCGCTTTATACTTACAAGACAGATACATATAAAGACTTTGCCCTGATAGAGGCGGCAAGACTGCTTGAAAGCATGGGAAGAACAGAAGAGGCAAAGGTGAAATACAAGACCATCGTAGAGCGTTTTCCTCAGTCACCTTTCTTTGAAGAAGCCAAGTTTAGACTGGAAAAAGAAGAAAGCTAATTTCTTCTCAGACTTTTTACCGTTGGCAGGTAAAGTTTCTGTCCGATTCTTATAAGAGCCTTCTTGTTAATCTTATTAAGACTCATGATTACGCTTGCAGGCACGCCTGTCCGCATGGATATTTTTCCGACTGTGTCCCCTTTCTTGACAGTGTATACCCTGAGTCCAAAGCGTTTTTCAGGCGGAATCTTCGAGAGGTTTTCAAAAAAGATTTCTTTTTTGCCTTTGGGTATCCGGATTGTGTATTTTGGGACATTCGGCGGTGTGCTCCATCTTCTCAGTTCAGGGTTCAGGTCTTTTATCCGCTCTGTGGTTGTTTCTGCGCACTTGGCGATTATGTCAAGGGTAAGGGGGCTGTCGAGCGTAACCTCGTCGTAGACGAAATCCTGCTGGTATTTTAAGCCGTAAAAGCCGTATTTTTCAGGGTTTGCAGCGATAAGCCTTGCGGCTATGAATTTCGGAACGTAATTTTTCGTTTCTCTTCTGATATATCTTGTTCTGAGCAGACTCCAGTAATCATTGCTTCTTGTTCTTCTGAGTGCTTTTTTTATTCTTGCCTCACCGGCGTTGTATGCAGCCATTGCAAGGCTCCATGAGCCGAACATCTCATAAAGCCGCTTGAGATAACTTGCAGCGGCTCTTGTGGATTTCACAGGGTCTCGTCTTTCGTCCACCCACCAGTCTATTTTCAGTCCGTAGCGTCTTGCAGTAGCCGGGATAAACTGCCACGGACCAGCAGCCTTGCGCCGGGAGTATGCACGGGGATTAAAACCGCTTTCTACAAGAGGCAGGTATGCAAGGTCTTCAGGAAGTCCTTCCTCCCTTAGTATGTCTTTCATCATCGGTATGTATCTGCGGGAACGGCTGAGCCAGTTCGCAAAGCTCTCTTTCATGTTCTTCGTGAATATGGTTATGTAGCGCTTTACAGCCCTGTTTGCTCTGGGTTTTACACTGTAGGATGCCAGATCAAGTCCTGCCATTATGGGCTTTGCAGGACCAAAAACAGGTTCTTCGGACAGCAATATCTGCGGTTCGTTAAGTCTGCACATTTCGACGTCTTTGGGACTGAATACCCCTAACGGTCTGAAAGTGCATATCTCATTAAGTTCAAGGTTGAACATTTCTACGTACTTAAAGTCAGGGGGGTTCTGTTCTGTGCCAGTGCATATCTCCGGAGATTCAGGTATGAGCATTTCTGCCGGCTCAACAGGTATTAGCGTATGCTGAAAAGTTGAGGAATCTGTCAGTATGGAGGCAAAAACAGGTGTGGTGTATGTCAGAAGTAGTGCTAAAAGCAATAAAAATAATTGTTTTTTCATGCCATTATTTTCACCAAGGCTTAAAAGATTGTCAAGTTTGGCGCTGGATGATTCTTTGACAGAACAGAGTTCAGAAAGATATACTACAAGCCGACGTAAGATGCAAAACTCCACGTCAGTAAGAACCCTTATTGCTGTTATTACCATCCTGTTAGCCTTGATGTTTTCGGAAGCTGCCGGGGCCCAGGATATGCCCTTGGTGAATGCGATAGAGGTCAAGGGGCTAAAAAGGATAGGAGAGGGAGTAGTCCGTGGAAAGATAACGCAGCAAGCCGGTGAACTACTCTCGGATGAAAAAGTCTCTGATGACATAAAAGCCATCTATAAGCTTGGTTATTTCGAAGATGTGAGAGCCGAAGTAGAGCCTTTTGAAGGCGGGGTTAAACTCATTTATGTCGTCAGGGAAAAACCTGCCATCGTGTCGGTGGACTTTCAGGGCAATGACAAGATTGAAGACTCCAAGCTAAGAGAGGCAGTGACAATAACCCCCGGCTCTATATCCGACACTGTGCTTATACAGCGCAACGCGGATAAACTGCGTGCCCTTTACGAAGAAAAAGGATATGCACTTGCACTGGTTGTGCCTGTGTTAAGGCGGGTGGGTGAAGACCGCCTCTCCCTGACCTATCAGATACAGGAAGGCCCAAGAGTCAAGATAAAGAGCATAAAGATACTGGGAAACAAGGCAATATCCGCACGCAAGATAAAAAAGGTCATGAAGACCTCCAGAAGATGGTTTCTGTCCTTTCTGACAGGAAGCGGCTATTATGAAAAAACCAAATTATCTGCTGACATCGAAAAAATAAGAGACCTTTATTATGACAAGGGATTTGTAAAGGTAGTGGTCTCTGAGCCGACTATTGAACTCACAGAGGACAGAAAATGGATGACAATAACTATCCAGATTTCTGAAGGTGAGCAATTCAGGATATCTGCGATAGAGTTCTCAGGCAATACGGTGTTTACTGATGAGCAGTTAAGGGAAAAGATAGAGTCTGCCGAAGGTAATTTTCTCAGCAGAAGGCTTTTAGGGGCTGACGTGGCTTCATTGACTGAGATGTATTCTGACAAAGGGTATGCAATGGTTAGCATTTATCCTGATATAATGCTTGATGAGGGCAGGAATCAGGCTAAGGTGATTTTTAGAATTTCAGAAGGTGACATTTACCGGGTCGGAAGGATAGAGATTTTCGGCAACCAGAGGACAAGAGACAAGGTCATAAGAAGGGAAATGAAGCTTAACGAAGGGGATGTCTTCAGCGGTAGTCTTCTCAGAAAGAGCTATCGAAGGATTAACAACCTGAACTTTTTTGAAGAAGTGGTTCTTGAACCCAAACCCGATCCTGAGAGAAAGACCCTCGACATAGACATAAAGGTCAAGGAGAGGCAAACCGGCTTTTTAAGCGTAGGCGGTGGATACAGTTCTGTTGACAGGTTTATAGGTATGATTGATTTAACACAGGGGAATCTCGGTGGAAGAGGACAATACATAAAACTCAAATCAGAGTTTGGCAGCAGGTCTTCTTTTTATGAGTTTTCCTTTACTGACCCCTGGTTTCTGGACAAGCCCGTGTCGTTCACTACAAGTATTTTCAACACAAGAAGGGAATACACCAATTACAACAAGCGAGCCAGCGGCTTTATGTTCGGATTCGGCAAGGAGTTTCGTGAATACTGGAAGGCTAATATCTCGTATAGTTTTGAAAAGGCTACCATATTCGATGTAGAAGAGACAGCATCTGATATCATAAAAGAACAGGAGGGTTCAAGAACGACAAGCAGTGTGTCGGCATCTCTTGCAAGGGACTCAAGGGATAACTTTCTTGACCCGCACACAGGTTCAAGAAATGTCCTGTCTGTAAAGTATGCAGGTATAGGCGGGGATAATAAGTTTTTCAGGGGGGGAGTGGATTCTACATGGTTTGTGCCGATTGGCACTACAACACTTGCATTCAGAGGTCGTTATGGTTATGCCACCGGACTTTTCGGCGAAAAACTCCCTCTTTATGAACGTTTCTATGTCGGAGGCATATACACTGTAAGAGGACTTGGTTTTGGACAAGCCGGTCCAAAGGCTGAGGACGGCGCTCCCATAGGCGGCACCAAAAGGATTATATTCAACGTGGACTATACTTTCCCGCTGATATCCGCAGTCAGGCTTAAAGGAGTTGTCTTCTTCGATGCAGGAACTGCATATGACGACCATGTAAAACTGAGGTATACCACAGGTTTCGGCGTAAGATGGATATCCCCGATAGGACCCTTAAGGCTGGAATGGGGTAAGAATCTTGAACCTCAACCAGGAGAAGCGGACAGCAGATGGGAGTTTGCCATCGGAACGTTCTTCTGATTTGAAATTTAAAAGGAGGGGAAATGAAAAAGCTGCTGGTCTTATTTTTTGTGCTCTTTGTTATTCCCTCTTATGCGGTCTCAGCACAAGAGGTGAAGATTGGGTTTGTTGATCTGCAACGTGCCCTTAATGAGTCGGAAGCTGGAAAGAAGGCAAAAGCTGAACTTGAAACGATTATAAAAGAGAAACAGTCCCAGATAGATGAAAAAATAATGCGTAAGGAGAAAATCAGGAAAGAGCTGGAAATGCAGGCAACCGTGCTTTCTGAAAATGCTATAAGACAGAGACAGGATGAACTGGATAGAATGGAACGCGATATTCAAAGGCTCATAGACGACTCCAATGCAGAAATCCAGAGACGGCAGAGACAGATGGAGCTGTCTATACTTAAGGAATTGGATGCTATAATAACCGAACTTGGAAAGGAAGAAGGATATACCATCATTCTGCCGGCAGAGGTGATATTGTATTCCGGGGAAGGGACAGATATTACAGACCGTGTGATTGAAAAATACGACAAGTCAAAAAGCAGTTCGCACAAACAGAATACGACTTCAGAGGAATCAAATAATCCAGCCGGCAAGCCTGAAGAGACAGGGAAATGAAGCTAAAGGACATAGCTGCATTGCTTGAAGGCGAAATAATCGGCACTTCTGATGTGGACATAAAAGGTGTTGCAGGGCTTGAAGACGCCGAAGAAGGCGATATAACTTTTATTGCTGACAAAAAACACATAGCCCAGGCATTAAAGACCAAAGCGTCCTGCATAATGGTTAAGGATGTGATACCCGATACCGACAAGGTGCAGCTTAAGGTCTCAGACCCTTATTTTGCGTTTGTAAGACTGCTCGAGCACTTCTATGTTAAGCCTCAGGAGCCAGCAGGTATAAGCAAGCTTGCGTTTGTAGGGGAAGATGTGTCATTCGGAGACAATGTCTCTGTGTATGCATTTGCTTATATCTCGGACGGTGTTTCAGTCGGCAGGAATACTGTAGTCTCTCCAGGTGTGTTTTTGGGCAGGGGTGTAAAGGTTGGCGAAGACTGTTTAATCTATCCGAATGTTGTTATAAGAGAGGGAGTAACGATTGGAAACCGGGTTATAATTCATGCGGGTGCGGTTGTCGGCTCTGATGGTTTCGGTTATGTCCAGCGTGAGGGCAGGCATCATAAGATACCTCAGGTTGGAGGCGTTGTGATAGGGGATGACGTGGAGATAGGAGCCAATGTTACGATTGACCGTGCGACAACCGGCACTACTGAGATAGGCAAAGGCACCAAGATAGACAATCTTGTGCAGGTTGCACACAACGTAAAAATAGGTGATAACTCGGTTATTGTTGCACAGGTAGGCATTGGCGGAAGCACGCGCATAGGAGGCTCGGTAATGGTGGGTGGTCAGGTGGGTATTGCCGACCACGTGAACATAGAGAGCGGTTCAATGATAGGGGCACAGTCAGGTGTGATGAGCAACCTCCCCAGAGGAGTTTATTCAGGCACACCTGTAATTCCCCACAGGGATTGGCTTAAATCTGTAAGTCTGTTTGCAAGGCTTCCTGAACTCAACAGGAGGATAAAAGCACTCGAGGAAAAGCTTGAGGAATTTGAAAGGAGGCAGGGCAATGATTGATATTAAGCAGATAATGGACATTCTGCCGCACAGATACCCTTTCTTGCTTGTAGACAGAGTGATATCAGTGGAAAAAGGCGTAAAGATAGTCGGCATAAAAAACGTAACTTTTAATGAGCCTTTTTTCCAGGGGCACTTTCCGGGAAACCCGATTATGCCCGGTGTCCTGATAGTCGAGGCTATGGCGCAAGCAGCAGGCATCCTTGCCTTTCGCTCTTCAGAGACGGAATCCAAAGGGGTTTATTTTATGAGCATCGAGAAGGCAAAATTCAGAAAGCCTGTCGTGCCCGGAGACCAGATGATTCTTGAGGTATCTCTGCTTCAGCGCCGGAGCAACGTCTGGAGGTTTTCAGGCATCGCTAAAGTTGACGACAAGGTCGTCTCTGAAGCCGAATTTACAGCAATGACAACAGACAAGGAGATATAATGGCAACAGAGATACATCCGACTGCAATTGTACACGAAGGCGCTTCCCTGGACGAAGATGTGACCATAGGCCCTTACTGTATTGTCGGCAAAGGCGTTAAAATCGGCAAATCAAGCAGGCTTATATCGAACGTCGTTATAGAGGGCAATACAGAGGTAGGGGAGAACTGCAGTATATATCCGTTTGCAACGATAGGTCTGCCTCCTCAGGACTTGAAATACAAGGGTGAGGATACGGCTGTCAGAATCGGCAACAACAACATAATAAGGGAGTATGTCTCGATACACAGGGCATCTGTGAGCGGCGACGGTTCAACAGCCATAGGGGATGACAATTTCATCATGGCATATGTCCACATTGCCCATGACTGCAAGATAGGAAGCCATGTCATCATGGCAAACAGTGTGGGGCTTTCAGGACATACAACTGTTGAAGACTATGTAGTTATAGGCGGAATGGTTGGAGTGCACCAGCACACAAGAATCGGAGCATATGCAATGGTAGGCGGTTTCAGCCGTATAGTGCAGGACATCCCGCCATACATGATTGCCGCAGGAACTGAAAAGGCAAAGCTCTACGGACTGAATACCATAGGGCTCAAGAGAAACGGCTTCTCTGATGAGACAATAAACGAGCTTAAGAAGGCGTATAAGATACTCTTCAGGGAAAAACTCTCTCTTAAAGACGCAATCAAGAAGGTTCAGGAAGAACTCCCCTACACGGACGAGATAAAGCGGCTTATCGAATTCATCCTGAAGAACAAACGCGGTATATGCAGATAACTGAAAGGTTGCCTTCCGCCTGCCGCCGGTGTTTATGATGCAATGAAGGTGCTAGGACTTATCGCAGGACAGGGCGAACTGCCAAGGGCTGTTGCAATGGATGCAAGGGCAAAGGGCTACAAGGTGGTGGCTGTGGCTCTGGATTCTCTTGCAGATGACTCCCTTGAGTCCTGCGTGGATGTAATGGGCAGGTTTAACGTCGGCAAGGTCGGCAAGATAATCGAATTTCTCAAGAAGAACAACGTCAAAGAAACAGTAATGGCAGGCAAGGTTCCAAAAAGCCTGCTTTATAAAGGGGATATTAAACTTGACCTTAAGGCGATAAAGCTTCTTTTTTCTCTTAAAGACAGAAGAGACGACTCAATACTGCTTGCCGCATCAAAAGAGCTTGAAAAGCACGGCATAAGGCTTCTTGACATGACGGATTTTTGCTCCGGGCTTCTCACACCAGAAGGTGTCCTTACTTCTACCAAACCGAGCAGAAGCGAGTGGAAGGACATAAAGTTCGGCTTCAAGATGGCAAAAGAAATCGGAAGGCTTGACATCGGACAGACAGTGGTCGTAAAAGAGCAGGCTGTAATGGCTGTCGAAGCCATAGAGGGCACGGACGAGGCTATAAGGAGGGGAGGCAGGCTTGCAAACGGAGGAGCGACTGTGGTGAAAGTCAGTAAGCCAGAGCAGGATATGAGGTTCGATGTGCCTGTCGTAGGTATGAAAACGCTTCAGACGATGATAGAGGCGAAAATCAGAGTATTGGCAGTGGAGGCAGGCAAAAGCATATTCCTTCAGAGGGATGAGTTCATAAAAGAGGCTGAAGAGGCAGGTATAACAGTCGTCGGCTACAGGGGTTAATGGCCCTTAAAAGAATCTATACACTTGGCACTAACAGACGCACTGAAGAGGACTTCATCGAGATACTCCTTTCTTACGGCATCGAATGCCTCATTGATGTAAGAAGCTTTCCAAAAAGCAAGATTGAGACGTTCTCAAAAGAAAACCTTGCCCCTTTGCTTGAGGTAAACGGTATTGAATACGTATGGCTCGGCAGGGAACTCGGCGGCTTCAGAAAAGGCGGATATCTTGCTTATACAGAAACAGAGGAATTTAAGAGCGGCATTAGTAAGGTGGAGTCCATTGCCGGGAAGAAAGTTTCTGTATTGGTGTGTGCTGAGCGGTTTCCGTGGAAGTGCCACAGAAGGTGGATAGCAAGAGAACTTCAGTCAAGAGACTGGCTTGTGGAGCACATCATTGACAAGGGAAAGGTATGGATTCCCAGGGAGGCACAGCCCCTTTTTTAAATGCCGGCGGTTTTCTTAAGACATGATTACTTCGTGTATGAGTTTTCTTTTTGCGATTTCCCTGTCGCCTATCTCAAGACCTGAGCGGAATACTTCCTCTGCGTCTTTAAACAGGTTTTCGTCGTTGTAGTAGAACATGGCGATAGGCTCTCCTGCCTTTACGTATTCGCCTACTTTTTTATGCAGGATGATACCGGCGCTGTAGTCTATGCTGTCCTCGGCTTTTTTCCTGCCTGCACCCAGGAGCATGGCTGCAGTGCCTACGGCTTCGGCATCGAGCCTGCGGATATAGCCCTCCCTGTCTGCGGTTATTTGTTTTGTAGCCGATGCCGAGGGAAGCAGGTTTGGTTTGAATGCGACTTCAGCATCTCCGTATTGGGCATCAATGAACTCTACAAATTTTTTGAATGCATCGCCTTTTTCAAGGAAGTCCATTGCCTCGTCCTTGTATTTTTTGAGTGTGAATTCTTTCAGGGGTTTGAGTTCTGTTTCCTCGCTTATTGAGTCTGCCATATTGAGCATCCATGCAGTAAGTGTGAGGGTGACCTCCATGAGGTCTTCTGCGCCCCTGCCCCTTAGTGCAGAGATGCATTCTTTTATCTCAAGGCTGTTTCCTACGGTCTTTCCAAGCGGCTGGTCCATGTCTGTTATGAGTGCGACTGTTCTTACGCCCATGGAGTTGCCTATCTTTACCATTGTCTTTGCAAGTCTTCTGGCGTCCTCAAGGGTTTTCATGAATGCTCCTGAACCGGTTTTTACGTCAAGGACAAGACCGTTTATACCCTCGGCAAGTTTTTTTGACATAATGCTCGATGCAATAAGGGGTATGGAGTCCACAGTAGCGGTGACGTCTCTTAGGGCATAGAGCTTTCTGTCAGCAGGGACAAAATCCTGTGATTGACCTATTATGGAAAGTCCAAAGTTTTTTATATTGTCTTTAAACTCCTCGACCGGTATGTCGGTTTTAAATCCCGGTATGGATTGGAGCTTGTCCAGAGTGCCGCCTGTGTGCCCAAGCCCCCTGCCTGATATCATCGGCACTTTGACTCCCATTGCTGCCACAAGCGGGGCAAGTATCAGGCTTACCTTGTCGCCTACACCACCGGTTGAGTGCTTGTCCACTTTCGGCCCGGTTATGTCGCTGAGGTCAATGGTCTTGCCTGAATGCATCATAACCTCGGTGAGTGCGATGGTCTCCTCGTCAGTCATGCCGTTTAAAAACACTGCCATGAGCAGTGCAGAAACCTGATAGTCAGGAACATCGCCCTTTAGCGAGCCGTTTATAAGAAAAGAGATTTCTTCTTTTGTCAGGGAACCGCCGTCCCGCTTTTTCTTTATGATGTCATATGCACGCATAGGGCAATCTCCGCAATCTCAGTTTGTTCAGCAAAAAAATAGTATACATTCAGGTAATATCCTTTTCAAGAAGATAGACATTTAATTTTTGCTGAAGGTGGGATTCAAGGGTTTGCGTGTCTTGTCGATAAGTCCTTTCTTGGGGCAGGTATTGCCGGGTAAGATGTATGCTCCTTCAGGAGCAGGGTGCAGTGCTGAATATTGAGGTGTCCGGCATTCTTGCTTTTTCCTGCATATGCTATTTGTTATAATGGTGGGAAATACGATATATTCCGGCTTTGATGACCCACGGGTTTTGCCGGGAAAGAATTATGAAAAGATTTAAAAGCCTTCTGGTTGTTCTCCCGCTGTTTGTGTTTTTCCTCGGACTTGTGTTCCGGATTCCTTCGAGGGTGCCTGTCTTGTGGTTTTCCTTGCTGGTGGCAGCCATCTTGTTCTACGCCATTGCCTCTAGAGTAAAGAAAAGGAAGTTTTTTACAATATTGACGCTTCTCTCAACAGGGCTGTTTATAGCCGGATTTATAGAGTTCTCAGGCCTGACATGGCTGCATATGGCATACATCCCGTATGTACTTTTAGTTGCAGTGTTTTTCCCTCCTTTGACATTACTCATAGTATCGCTTTCGATACCTTTTCTTGAGGTGAGACATCTTTTTTATGAGGGAAGATTGCATGAGGAACTTTCGCTGCTCGGATTTGTTGCAATCACTTCGGCAGTGGCGTTTCTCTGGCGGCAAAAAAGCAGTATACAAATGACACGTGCAAAGACCGCAGACAGTGTCAGCGACCTAAAAGGCAAGGGACTGGATAAAGAACCTGACGACGAGATAAAGGATATTCTCAAGACAGTGATGTTCACTGTAATGCCTGATGCAGTAAGCCTTTTTCTCTTCTCCGGTGGTGAGCTTTCTGTCCGGTGCTCTACGGATGACAGTGTGGAGCTTCTTGCAGACGGTATTCCGCAGGAGGCAATTGCCAGAAGACAGACCGTCGTTTTAAACAGCGTGAGAAAGAGGAATTCTCCTCTGGGTTATATAAGGCGGGGGAGGGTGTCTTCAGTAGTGGCATCCCCTGTGATGGATGGAAGGTTTGTCCTCGGTGTCCTTGTTGCAGACAGCAGAAGAACAGGTGCTTTCACCGGTGCGGATGTCAAGGCAGTTGAGTTGTTTTCGAATCAGATAGCAAGGGTGCTCCAGAGACAGAGAATACACGCAGAGATAGAAAGGTCCCATACCGGACTCAAGGTGCTCCATGATGAAAGCTCAAGACTGATTACATCACTTGACCTCGACTCTGTCGTGCAGAACACCATAGAGGGCGTGCGAAGAATAGCACCACTGAGCATTGCATTTTTTTTGAAATCAGATAGGTCTTATGAGCTAATGGGCACGCACGGGTTCGACCCGCCTGATAAGAGAAAATTCAGCCTTAGGAACACTGTGGCAGAGGTGGCTTTGAAGAACAGGCAGCAGATGTATGTCTCCAACACGAGAGGGTATAAACTGCCGATACTGCCTTTCGATGCCGGCAGTGTAGCCTCGACCCTTATACTCCCTCTGTTTTATGAGGAGGAGATACTCGGAGTTGTGGTCCTGTTGTCCGGGGAGATAAACCCTCTTAGCTCTTACCAGATAGAGCTTCTGGAGGTCTTGTGCAATCAGGCAACGATATCACTTAAAAACGCAATGCTGCATGCTGAGATAAAGAGAAAGGCTATTACCGACGGACTTACAGGGCTTTTCAATCACAGGCACTTTCAGGAGAAATTCAACAAGGAACTGAACAGGTTCAAAAGGTTTCCCAGACCCTTCAGCCTGCTTCTCATAGACATTGACTATTTTAAGAAGATAAACGACACTTACGGTCATCCAGCAGGCGACGCTGTTCTTAAGGGTGTGGCTCGTATAATCAAAAAGACCTTAAGGGACATAGATGTGCCTGCAAGATACGGTGGAGAAGAGTTTGCGACTATTCTGGTCGGTGCGGATAAACAAGAGGCAGTCCGGACGGCAGAAAGACTGAGAACAAATATCATGACAGCAGAGTTTGACGCAGAGGGCAATAAAATCAGCGTCACCGTAAGCGTAGGTATAGCCACCTGCCCTGAGGATGCAAAAGTGAAAGAAGACATTATAGACAGGGCAGATAAAGCACTCTATCACGCTAAGGAAACAGGAAGAAACAAGGTCGTGGCATGGACAGAGACATTGGGAAAGGCTTAGATTTAGTAAAGAAATAGGGTAATAAAATTTTTTTATTTGACCATAGGTGTAGCAGTATATTACCTTCTATTGCTGATTCGATTTCTCAGGGGCGCATGAAAGACAATTCAGCATGCAGATATTTTACAGGTGGAGACTTTCCATCCGTAAAAAATAAAGACAAGGAGGAGGAATAAAATGCCACATATTGAATTTCAGGGAAAACAAATCGAGGTTGACGATGATGGTTACATCGTAAACCTTGACGACTGGAGTCCCGAACTCGCAGAGCATCTTGCATCTCAGGACGGTATAACCTTGACCGATGCTCACTGGGAAGTGATTAACTTTTTGAGGGACTACTATCAGAAGTATCAGATAGCTCCGATGATCAAGATTCTGGTCAAGGAAATCGGCAAGGCAATGGGTCCTGAGAAGGGCAACACGAAGTATCTCTATGAGCTTTATCCGGCTGGTCCTGCAAAGCAGGCATGTCGCTATGCAGGTCTGCCAAAGCCGACCGGCTGCGTATAAGACGTTTTGAAAGAACGAGTGCGAGTAACGAGTGTTTTGCTCGTTACTCGTAAAACGTTCAGACAAGTTTTTTGATAACAAAAATAAAATTTCTTTTATAAATAAAGCCTTAAAGGAATAGTTTAAAATTTGAAAATGGAGCTGAAGAATATCCTGTCAGCAAAAAGAACCGCAGTACTGAAAAAGTGGTTCGATGTGATACTGGAGAGTTATCCTCCGAACACTGCAGAGTTTTTAAGAACACAAAAAGACCCGTTTGCCAATCCAGTGGGACACACGATATTTGAAGGCATGGAGGGAATTTTTGACGAGCTTCTTGAGGGTGTTGACTCGCACAAGGCTTCCGTATTCCTTGATAACATTATCAGGGTCAGAGCGATTCAGGATTTTACTCCTTCACAGGCTGTGCTTTTTGTTTTCCTGCTGAAGAAGGTTATTGAGGAAGAAGTGGGAGAGGAGCTTCGTAAGGAAGGGCTTTCTGAGGAACTGACGTTGCTTAACTCACGGATAGACAAGCTGGCTCTTCTGGCTTTTGACATATATATGAAGTGCAGAGAGAAGCTTTACGAACTCAGGGCAAAGGAATTAGAAAACAGGACTTTCAGACTGCTGAAAAAAGCAAATTTAGTATATGAGATTCAGGAACAAGAAGCTGAATCTCGAAATTAACATAAAAAGAAAAGAGGTAACCAAATGAGAGCCTTATTTTCGTTTATTGTTGTTATAGCACTTGTTGCAATTGTCTTTGTTGGGGTAAAAGGGGCAAACTTAGAGTTCCTTTTCGGAGTGATTATTCCATATGCGGCTCTTGCGACGTTTATCATTGGGTTCATTTACCGGGTTGTGAAGTGGGGTCGCTCACCTGTTCCGTTCCATATTCCTACGACGTGCGGACAGCAGAAGACACTGCCGTGGATTAAGGACAGTAAGATTGAAAACCCTTCTACTACAGCCGGTGTCATAGCACGTATGGCGCTTGAAGTGCTTGTTTTCCGCTCCCTGTTCAGGAATCTGAAGACTGACCTGAGGGAAGGACCGCGGCTTGCTTACGGTTCGGACAAATGGCTGTGGCTGGCAGGACTGGCTTTTCATTGGTCATTCCTTATTATTGCATTCAGGCATCTGAGGTTCTTTATGCAGGATGTGCCTGTTGTGGTGCAGTGGGTTGAGGGGCTGGACAGCTTCCTCCAGATAGGCGCACCGTTGCTCTATATTACAGATGTGATTATTATCACGGCTGTAACCTATCTGTTCCTGAGAAGGGTGTATATCCCGCAGGTGCGTTACATATCACTTGCTGCTGATTATTTCCCTCTCTTTCTGATACTGGGTATCGCTATTTCAGGTGTTCTGATGAGGTATTTCATCAAGGTGCATGTTGTAGGGGTCAAGGAGCTGGCTATGGGACTGGTCAGTTTTAACCCGACGATTCCGGAAGGCATCGGGGTTATCTTTTATATTCATCTGTTCCTTATCTGTGTTTTGTTTGCGTACTTCCCGTTCAGCAAGCTGATGCACATGGGCGGAGTGTTTTTGAGTCCGACGAGGAATCTTGCAAACAACAGCCGTATGGTCAGGCATGTGAATCCGTGGAATTATCCAGTTAAGGTTCATACATATGAAGAATATGAAGAAGAATTCAGGGAAAAAATGAAAATGGCTGGATTACCAGTCGAGAAGGAGTAGTGAAGTATGGCAAAAGGTACGCCAAAACCTGATGAACTGTCGAGGATAGACTACACACCACCTCAGAAGGAGTGGATGGACACTCCTGTAAAGCTTAAGCCAGGCATGTATTGTTGGGGTGCCAAGGCTAAGAATCTGCAAGCAGTCGGCTTCCCTAATGCACGGGACTGGACGCCGGCTGACGAGGACTGGAAACTGCCGGAAAACTGGGAGTGGACAGTCCTTGAGGGAATTTATGACAGGCTTAAGAAATACCGTTCTTTCCAGCTCTTTCTTGACATATGTGTAAGGTGCGGAGCCTGTGCTGACAAGTGCCACTTCTATATCGGCTCTGGCGACCCAAAGAATATGCCTGTCTTAAGGGCAGAGCTCTTAAGGTCTGTATACAGGAGGCATTTCACCTTTGGTGGAAAGCTTCTCGGCAGGATCGCCGGAGCAAGAAAGCTCACTCTCGATGTGCTTAAGGAGTGGTGGTACTATTTCTTCCAGTGCACGGAATGCCGTCGTTGTTCAGTCTTCTGCCCGTACGGCATAGACCAGGCAGAGATTACGATGATGGGCAGGGAGCTTTTGAATCTGCTCGGACTGAACATTGACTGGATTCAGGGCCCGGTAGCGAACTGCTATAAGAAAGGCAACCATCTCGGTCTTGAGCCTCATACGATAATGAGCAACATCGAGTTCATGCTCGATGACATAGAGAGCATAACAGGCATCAGGATTGAGCCTTCTTTCAACAGAAAGGGTGCTGAGATACTCTTTGTCACGCCGTCAGGAGACCTTTTTGCCGACCCTGGCACTTACACCTGTATGGGCTATCTGATGCTTTTCCACGAACTTGGGCTTGACTACACATGGAGCACTTATGCTTCCGAGGGCGGAAACTTCGGTTTCTTTACCACCAACGAGATGGCAAAGCGTCTTAACGCAAAGATATATGCTGAGGCAAAAAGGTTGGGTGTGAAGTGGATACTCGGAGGAGAATGCGGTCACATGTGGAGGGTAGTCCACCAGTATATGGACACGTGGAACGGACCTGCTGATTTCCTTGAAGAGCCTGTTTCTCCGATAACCGGCACGAAATTCGAGAATGCAAAGACCACAAAGATGGTGCATATTGCAGAGTTTACTGCTGACCTTATCAGGCACGGCAAGCTGAATCTCGACCCGAGCAGAAACGACCATCTGAAGGTCACCTTCCATGACTCATGTAACACCTCAAGGGGTATGGGTATCTTTGAGGAGCCGCGCTATATCATCAAGAATGTGTGTAACAATTTCTACGAGATGCCTGAAAACACAATCAGGGAGAAGACTTTCTGCTGTGGAAGCGGCTCTGGTCTGAATGCAGGCGAGAATATGGAGTTGAGGATGAGGGGCGGCTTGCCAAGGGCAAATGCAGTGAAATACGTGCATGAAAAGTACGGAGTGAATATGCTTGCCAATATCTGTGCGATTGACAGGGCTGCCCTTTCAACGTTGATGGATTATTGGGTTCCGGGGGTGGGAGTAACCGGCGTTCACGAACTCGTGGCTAATGCCTTGGTTATGAAAGGTGAAAAGAAGAGGACAACCAACCTGCGTGGTGAACCCCTTCCGGGAGTAGAAGAAGAGGAAGAAGAAGGTAAAGAGGAAAAGGAAGAACAAGGAGGATAAACAAGGATGTATGACGGAAGCAAAATAATTGCTGGACTTATTGTCTTTGTCGGTTTGTTCACATTTCCTTTCCTCTATAATATGGGGAAAGCCAGCGCTAAGCCTGAACCGAAGATTGATACGCCGGTTATCCAGCAATTGGCGGAAAAGAAATGTGTAGAGCCCAAGTCCTTTATGAGAGCCGAACACATGAAGCTCCTGAATGAGTGGAGGGATTCGGCTATCCGCAAGGCTAAAAGAGTTTATGTGGGTGCAGAAGGGAAAGAATATACTATCAGTCTCCAGAATACTTGTATGAAGTGTCATTCCAATAAGAAAAAGTTTTGCGATGAATGCCATAATTACATGGCAGTAAAACCCTATTGCTGGGATTGTCATCTTGAGCCGAAGGAGAAAAAACTATGAGTATAAACAGGAGAGAATTCTTAAAGATAGCAGGTATTTCCCTACTCGGGTTTGGAGGAGCCTCTGCTGTTAAGAAACATCTCATGGGGGACAACTGGGTTGAGGCGTCAGAGGTCTTGCGCAGTCCAGATGCCTTGACTGCACAGCAATGGGCGATGGTCGTTGATGTCAGAAAAATCACAACAATGAACGACTATAAAAAGATTGTGGAGGCGTGCCACAGCATTCATAATGTTCCTGATTTTCGCAATCCAAAGGATGAGATTAAATGGATATGGAAAGATACCTTTGAGCACACCTTCCCGACATCAGGACACCCATATATGGAAGAAGGCATCGAAGAGAAGCCGTTCCTCCTGCTGTGCAATCACTGTGAAAATCCTCCATGCGTGAGAGTCTGCCCCACAAAGGCTACGTTTAAGAGCAAAGACGGGATAACTATGGTGGACTTTCATCGCTGTATCGGATGCAGGTTCTGCATGGCTGCTTGTCCTTATGGTGCGAGAAGCTTTAACTGGAGAGACCCTCGTCCGTTTATCAAAAAGACGAATCCAGAGTTTCCAACGAGGACAAAGGGTGTTGTGGAGAAATGCAATTTCTGCGCTGAAAGGCTTGCCAAAGGACTTGAGCCTGCCTGTGTAGAGGCATCCAATGGTGCAATGGTCTTTGGCGATCTGAAAGACCCTGATTCAGAGGTCAGAAGGATTCTCAGGACACATTATACGATTGTCCGCAAACCAGAACTTGGAACACGTCCCAGTGTTTACTATGTGATAGGAGGTTAAGACAATGCTTGAAAAGGCACTAACCGGCAGTCGAAGATACTGGTTATGGATATGCGTGCTACTTGCCCTTAGCGGGATTGGTTTTATAGCCTACCTCCGGCAGTTTACTTACGGGTTAGGAATAACCGGCATGAGCAGAGACGTTACATGGGGACTTTATATAGGTCAGTTTACCTTTTTGGTTGGTGTTGCTGCCTCTGGCGTCATGCTTGTGCTTCCTTATTATCTGCATAATTACAAGAAGTTCGGCAAGATTACGATTCTTGGTGAGTTCATGGCGGTTGCTGCAGTTACGATGTGCGTGCTGTTCATCTTCGTGGACATGGGACAGCCTATGAGGATTATGAATGTGATGCTTCATCCTACACCGAACTCGATTATGTTTTGGGACAGCGTTGTGTTGTTGGGCTATCTAATGCTTAACATAATAATCGGCTGGACTGTTCTTGGTGCAGAGCGTAAAGAGGTGCCGCCGCCTTCATGGGTGAAGCCTCTTATATATCTTTCAATTGCATGGGCACCCAGCATTCATACAGTTACGGCGTTTCTTTACGCTGGTCTTCCGGGAAGGCATTTCTGGCTGACTGCTATTATGGCTGCCCGATTCTTGGCTTCGGCGTTTGCCTCAGGTCCGGCGCTTCTTATCCTCCTGTGCTTTATTATAAGAAGGACGACCAGATTCGACCCGGGAAAGGAAGCCATACAGACTCTCGGAAAGATAGTAACTTACTTTATGATTACAAATGTATTCTTCTTCGGCCTTGAAGTCTTTACCGCCTTCTATAGCCAGATACCCGGACATATGCACAGCTTCGAGTATCTGTATGCAGGCCTGGAAGAGCACAGGGTGCTTGTCCCTCTGATGTGGACTTCAGCAGTTCTTGCGATAGTGGCTGTTATTCTTCTGATAAACCCTGCTACACGCAAGAACGAGATAACACTTGGACTTGCCTCTGTGGCAGTGTTTCTCTCCCTGTGGATAGACAAAGGGTTTGGTCTGGTTATAGGCGGTTTTGTGCCCAACCCGTTTGAGACAGTAACCGAATATTGGCCTACATTGCCCGAGACTCTGATTACAATCGGAGTATGGGCGGCTGGGTTCCTGATACTTACCGTCCTTTACAAAGTGGCAATCTCGGTCAAAGAAGAGCTGGCGTAAGGCTTTAGCAACAACATTTAAAGCACCGCCAAAAGAGTTAGCTTTATATAAAGTTTTAAGGAGGTGAGAACGTAGAATGTTTCAGGTAACGGTTGACAAGGATAAGTGTGAAGGCTGCGAGGAGTGCGTCAACGTCTGTCCCAATGAGGTGTTGGCAATGGTTGATGGAAAAGCCGACCCGTCAGGCGGGGGAGAATGTGAAAACTGCGAGAGCTGCGTGGGTGTCTGCCCAAGCGGCGCTATAACAATAACTGAGATGTAGTATCGCAGAGCAAAATACAATATTCGCAATAAAAAAGGGGGATTTATTCCCCCTTTTTTATTGCATAGAAACGGATGCCTGCCTTGTTATAAACTTCAGGGAATTTGAGCCAGTTGGATTTTTTAAAGTTTTTATTATAAAATTAATAAAAAAGATATTTAGGAGGTGGACTCGTGTATATAGTCAATGTGGATGCAGAAAAGTGTGAGGGCTGTGAGGAGTGTGTGAATGTCTGTCCTAATAGTGTGTTTCAGATGGCTGATGGAAAGTCTGATCCATATCAGTCCTCGGAGTGTGTTTTCTGCGAAAGCTGTTTAGGAGTATGTCCTACAACGGCAATAACGATAAACGAGATGTAAATTCCGGACATTAAAAAAAGGGTATGCCTTCTGGCATACCCTTTTTTTAATGCGTGCTGGCTAAGCTTTCTGGATGTAGAGTTCCCAGTAGCCTTTGTCTTCCAGTTTTACTGCTTCGAATTTGTGACCCTGTTTTTCAGCCCATTTTGGAATTGAGTCTTCTGCTGAGGCAGGTGCATCGCAGAGGACTTTTAATATTTGGCCACTGGACATCTTTTCAATTGTCTTTTTAGACAACACGAGCGGGTAAGGACATACCCTGCCTAAAACATCCAGAGTCTGGTCAGGTGTCTTACTGCTGAGTTCACCCATATCTATAAACCTCCTTCAAATTGTATTCTTAGAAAAAGAGCACATGTTTTGCGTCTTCAATAGCTTTCTGGATTTCTGAGAACGGGACAACCCTTATGGTTTTGTCTGCGCCCATTTCCTCTGCATCCGGTATGCTGTCTTCTGGTATTCCGTATTTTTCGAGGTCTTCCTTGCATACGAGCACGTCGAGGTCAACGAGGAGTGCGTTTTTCAGGTGGGTTTCCGTGCTTGTTATACCGTATGTATCCATGGCTTTCTGTCCTTTTTGAAGACCCAGCACTCCTTCGCCTATAAAGCATAATGTTGGAGTTACTGTATCGCCGTCCTCAAGCAGTATCTCAACGGTCTGATAGGCTATTGCGTGGGTTATTGCCAGTCTTGAGGTTTCCCCTTTATATTGAGGTCTTTGGACTACGAAGGCAAGTTTTACGTCACCCATATTATTCACCTCCTATATGAAGTACCCTGTCTGCGCCGTGTATCTTTGCGAGATACCAGTGCATTGCGTTCCACTGAATACCCTCGATCCCTTCTGGTTTCTGGATGCCTCTTGCCACTGTGCATGCCTCGCATGTACACATCTCCACGCCTTTTTCAAGAAGTGCCTTCAGGTGTTTTTCTCCGGTAGAGTAGTCTTTCAGGTGTTTCTGGTTGGCTTTGACAGAGCCGGTAGCATTTCCTGAGAACCAGATGCTTACCTTATGACCTTTATCTACAGCAGCAGCTGCAAGTTTTAAGGCGAAGTCGTAAGCCATATTGCCTACAAGGCCAGGAAAAACGCCTATAGTTAGAGTCGCCATATTCAATACCTCCTAAAGCCAAGCTGTTTTTTCATATTCATTAAATATGAGATCTACCACATCACCGTAATTTACGACCTTCACCCGTTTGTCCACGTCAGACTCTGCAATGCCTCTTGTCTGTAAATCCTCGGATAAGACATAGAGATTTGGTGTTTTATCCAGAAGAGGCGAGGTCTTGCCGTTTTCTTTAATCGTTGCGTGATAAACACCGTTTGCTACAAGGATAATGCCTAATTTTTCGGCTTTGAGTCTGTCCAGCGTGTCAACGGTGATCGTGTAGTCGCTGACGAAAACGCCTAATTTCATATTACCACCCCCTTAATTGGATTAAATTATGAAGTGCATTTTTATACCAGTTAGCAAGCTGATTTGTCAACAGAAAAATCTTTTTCAGAGATGCTGAAGACTCTAGTAAGTCAATAGAGATTTATGTGCCTGGACTACACATACCATGAGAAATATTTGTATAATACCTAAGTGCGAAGTTTGTTGAATATCATTAAGGTTGTTTTACTGACTGTATTTGTATTTTTCACAGCCTGCGCCCAGATACCTGAGGAGAAACCGCCTGAACTTTACTGGCCTCTTCCGCCTGAACGACCCAGAATTAAATTCGTAGACCTTGTGCTCGGAAGTATTGATGTTACTGGTGTAAAATCCGGTAAGTTCAAACAACTGCTGTTTGGTGAAGAAGGGGAAGTAAGGTTTGTAAAACCCCTGTTTGTTGCCGTTAAAAACAATGTCATGTATGTCACAGATGTTATCGGTATTCATGTGTATGATTACAACAAAAAGGAGTTTATGATTTTAGGCAGCGGGCTTTTGAGAAATCCGACTGGTATTGATGTGGCTTCTGACGGAAGGATATTTGTTGGGGATTCTGCAATAAGGCAGGTGTTTATCTTTAATCCGAGCCCCAGACGTGTAACGATGGTTGCAAAGCCCGGAACATTTGGTTCTCTTGGCGGAATTGCAGTGGATGAACCCCGCGGAAGATTTATAGTCGTCGATGCCAAAAAGCACAGGGTAAGTGTTTACAGTCTCGATGGAAAGTTCTTATTCTCTTTTGGTAAAAGAGGGATTAACCCGGGCGAATTTAATTTCCCTTATGATGTTGCAGTTGATGCTGAGGGAAGAATGTATGTTGTGGACTCTGGAAATTTCAGGGTTCAGATATTTGACAAAGAGGGGAAGTTTTTGAGGGCATTTGGTAAGGTTGGAACCTTCCCTGGCTTTTTTGCAAGGCCAAAGGGTATTGCCCTTGACTCAGAGGGACATATATATGTAGTTGATGCTGCTTTCGGAAACTTCCAGATATTTGATTCAAAAGGCGTTGTCTTGCTCTCCGTGGGTGCGAACGGCTCTGAACCAGGTAAGTTCTCTCTCCCTGTAGGTATAGATATAGACGAAAACGACAGGATCTATGTGGTTGACCAGATGAACCAGCGAGTTCAGATACTACAGTATTTAAAGTACCCTGATGAGAAATAAATCATGCCTTTGTATCTCTCTGACAATGAGAGGTATCAAGTTTTGACTTGAGTTATTGTTATATATTTATGTATTATAGTCCTCAAAAAAACTTTTTATAAGGAGGCTTTTATGCGGTTAGTATGTTTGTTAGTGGCTATTCTTATTGTTATACCTGCTGTGAGTTTTGCAGCAGGTGCGCATGAGTCTCTTAATTGCACAGGGTGCCATGGCATCCATACGGCAAAAGGGGATTTGATATTTGCGATTGCACCCAACCAGAAGAGTCTTAACCCGAGGACAAAGAAGCCTTATACCGGTGTAACTGCGCTTTGCCTGGGCTGTCATGAGAGTGCAGAAAAGGGCGGAATGGGGATTATGCCTATTTCTGCAGCAATGAGTCACCCTTACGGTATTGCTCCTAATCCAAAGGTAGCTTCTGTGCCGGCAGTAGCCCTGAGAGATGGAAAGCTTGGGTGTGTAGGCTGTCATGACCCCCATCCATCCAACCCGAATTACAAGTATCTTAGGGTTGATACAAAAGGTGGTGTGCAGATGCAGAAGTTCTGCAGTATGTGTCATCCGTCCAAGTCAGGAAAGAAAATATTGCGTAAAGAGATATTTAACAGCATGGACGAGCGTAAATAAAGGCTGAACGAAGATTAGGCAGGAAGACAACAAAGGATTGTTTTTCATTTAAACGTAGGAAATAGGAAAGGCTAGGGTGAAGAAGGCTTTTTGTATCTTCATAGCCGTTGCGTGTTTTGTTATAACCTTCACTGTTGCTGTTAAAGATACTTTTTCCCTGCAAGTTGAGGGTTGTGTCACCTGTCACGGAGACAAGGACAAGGGAAAGATTCTTCACCCGGCTTTAAACATGGGTTGTGAGTCCTGCCATACCGAGGCACACCAGAGAGAGAGAAGATTCCCTAAAGGTCTGGCAGCAGAAGGCAGCCAGTTATGCTGGATGTGCCATGACAGTTCAAAGTTTTCAAAGAAGGCTACACATCCGCCTGTTGAGGCAGGCATGTGCACAAGCTGTCATGACCCGCATGTCTCTGAAAACCCGAAACTTCTTATCTCAGAGTCTCCGACGATATGCTATAACTGCCATGACAGCGCTGAATTTAGCAAAAAGACGACTCATATGCCTGTGGCAGGCGGGATGTGCACAGGCTGTCATGACCCGCATGCAAGTGACTCTGACAGGTTACTCCTTTCTGATGATATCTGCTATAACTGCCATGACAAGACTAAATTTGAGAATAAGACAGTGCACATGCCTGTGGCAGGCGGGATGTGCACAAGCTGTCACAATCCACATGCAAGCGACTCTAGCAAGTTACTTGTTTCTGATGATGTCTGCTATAACTGCCATGACAAGGCAGGTTTTGAGGGCAGGACAGTGCATATGCCTGTGGCAGGCGGGATGTGCACAGGCTGTCATGACCCGCATGCAAGTGACTCTGACAAGTTACTTGTTTCTGCTGATATCTGCTATAACTGTCATGACAAGACTGCATTTGAGAATAAAACAGTGCATATGCCTGTAGCAGGCGGGATGTGCACAAGCTGCCACAATCCACATGCAACCGAGGCTGATAAGTTACTTGTTTCGGCTGATATCTGCTATAGCTGTCATGACAAGACTAAATTTGAGAATAAGACAGTGCATATGCCTGTGGCAGGCGGGATGTGCACAAGCTGCCACAATCCACATGCAACCGAGGCTGATAAGTTACTCCTTTCAGACAATATATGCTATAACTGCCATGACAAGACTGCATTTGAGAATAAGACAGTGCATATGCCTGTAGCAGGTGGGATGTGCACAAGCTGTCACAATCCACATGCAAGTGAGGCTGCCAAACTGCTTGTTTCAGACGGGATATGTTTTAACTGCCATGACAGCACTGCGTTTGAGGATAAGACGGTGCACATGCCTGTGGCAGGTGGGATGTGCACGAGCTGTCATACTCCACATGCAAGCGATTCTGCCAAGTTACTCCTTTCTGATGATGTCTGCTATAACTGTCATGACAAGGCGGCATTTGAAAAGCAGACAGTGCATATGCCTGTAGCAGGCGGGATGTGTACAAGCTGCCACAATCCGCATGCAAGCGGGACTGAGAAATTACTCCTTTCGGATAATGTATGTTTTAACTGCCATGACAGCACTGTGTTTGAAAAGAAAATAACGCATGCTCCGGTGCTGGCAGGGATGTGCACAGGGTGTCACAGTCCGCATGCAAGTGATTCTGCCAGCTTGCTCCTTTCGGATAATGTATGTTTTAACTGTCATGACAGCACTGTGTTTGAAAAGAAGACAGTGCATGTACCTGTGGCAGCAGGGATGTGCACCGGATGTCATACTCCACATGCAAGCGAGACCGAGAAATTACTCCTTTCGCCTGAAGTGTGTTTTAATTGTCATGACAAGGGATCGTTTTCAGGCAAAAAGCTGATACATGCGCCTGTGGCAGCAGGGATGTGCACGAGCTGCCACAATCCACATGCAACCGAAGCCGACAAGTTACTCCTTTCAGACAACATCTGCTATAACTGCCATGACAAGGCAGGTTTTGAGGGCAGGACAGTGCATATGCCTGTGGCAGGTGGGATGTGCACAAGCTGCCATACCCCGCATGTAAGTGACGCTAACAAGTTACTCCTTTCGGATGATGTCTGCTATAACTGTCATGACAAGTCAGCGTTCGAGAAAAAGACGGTGCACATGCCTGTAGCAGCAGGGATGTGTACTGGATGTCACAGCCCGCATGCGGCCGAGGCTGACAAGTTACTCCTTTCAGACAACATCTGCTATAACTGCCATGACAAGACTGCATTTGAGAATAAGACAGTGCATATGCCTGTAGCAGGTGGGATGTGCACGAGCTGTCACACCCCGCATGCAAGTGACGCTAACAAATTACTCCTTTCGGATGATGTCTGCTATAACTGTCATGACAAGTCAGCGTTCGAGAAAAAGACGGTGCACATGCCTGTGGCAGCAGGAATGTGTACGAGCTGTCATCTGCCGCATGCAAGCAAAATGGAGAAGTTACTCCTTACAGCTGATATCTGCTATAACTGCCATGAAAAGGCAGGTTTTGAGGGCAAGACAGTGCACATGCCTGTGACAGCAGGGATGTGCCTGGGGTGTCATCTGCCGCATGCAAGTGACTCTAACAAGTTACTCCTTTCTGATGATGTGTGCTATAACTGTCATGACAAAGGAATGTTTTCAGGTAAAGAGCAGGTTCATGCACCTGTGGCAGCAGGAATGTGTACAAGCTGTCATCGTCCTCATAAATCCAGCGTTAAGAAACTGCTGCGTCGGGATATGCCTTTCCTGTGTGTGACGTGTCATGAAAAAGAAGAGTTTACAAAGAGGGACAAACACGGTCCTGTTTATATAGGCATGTGTATGGGTTGCCATGAACCGCATCAGGCTTCAGAGGAGAAACTCCTTGTGAATTCTCTGCCTGACCTTTGTTTCGAGTGCCATAGAGAGTCACCGTTTACAAGGGACAATATTCATCCTCCTGTGGAGGCGGGTCTGTGCATGGACTGTCATCTTCCTCATTCATCCAGATACAGAAATCTGCTTAAAGCGAGAGATAATTCTGTTTGTAGGGAGTGTCACTCCAACGTATTTGCAGAGCCTCATGCTGTCCAGGGATTAAAAAACAAAGGACATGTCTTAAGGGCAAGGAGAGACCCAAAAAGAAGAGGCAGACCTTTTACATGTACGAGCTGTCATAACCCGCATAGTTCGGAATGGATAAGACTTTTTAGATATAAAGCAAATAGTCCTTTTGAGCTTTGCGGGCACTGTCATCCAAAGAAATAAACAATTGATTGAGAGTTCCGTTTTTGATATAGTTGCCTTTGAACAGGAAGATTGTCTCTGATGCAGGGAGGTATTGGATGAAGATACAGGGCTTTGTTATTACACTGCTGTTGATTGTTTTCTGTTGTGCTGTAACAAATGCATTAGCGGCAGATGTTGATTGTCTTATGTGCCATCCAGACCTTTCCGAAGGCAAATCAGTGCATCCTGCCGTGAGTATGGGATGTCTCTCCTGCCATACAGGGGTTGATGCAACAGACATTCCTCACAAGATGACCAGCGGGATAAATAAAGGACTTTCTGCTGAGCCGCCTGAGCTTTGCTTTGGATGTCATGACAAAGGAATGTTCTCAGGTAAAAAGACGGTTCATATGCCTGTGGCAGGTGGAATGTGCACAGGATGTCACAGCCCCCACGCAAGCAGTTCGGATAAACTGCTTCTTTCAGATGAAATATGCTTTAATTGTCACGATAGATCATTGGTTGAGAAGAAGAACGTTCATCCTCCAGTAGCCGGCGGTATGTGTGTCATGTGTCACAGTCCTCACCAGTCGGATAATGAAAAGCTTCTTGTTGCAACCTCATCTGATTTGTGTTTTAGATGCCACGATAAGACGAAGTTTGAAGGGAAAACAGTGCATATGCCTGTAGGAATGGGCATGTGCACCAGTTGTCATTATCCGCATGGTTCTGATAATGAAAAACTGTTGATTACGGACAAAGCAGAGCTGTGCTTTAATTGTCACGACAGGTCACTGGTTGAGAAAAAGAATGTTCATCCACCTGTAGTCGGTGGCATGTGTGTCTTATGTCATAGTCCTCACCAGTCGGACAATGAGAAGCTTCTTGTTGCTGCTTCTTCTGAGTTGTGCTTCAACTGCCACGACAAGACAAGGTTTTACGGACCAACGATACATGCACCTGTAGGAATAGGCATGTGCACGTCCTGCCATGATCCGCATGGAGCAGAGAATAAAAGATTATTGATTACGGGCGAATCAGAGCTGTGTTTTAATTGTCATGATAAATCTGAGTTTTTCAAGAAGTCTGTACATAAACCTGTGGAAAGCGGCGAATGTCTTAAATGTCATGTGCCACATGCAAGCCAGAACGAGACATTGCTTGTCAGAAAGGGCAGTGTGCTGTGCAGAAAGTGTCATCCGCAGGTAGGTAGACGGCCTCATGCAATAGCAGGGTTTGACAGACCAGGACACCCTATAAGGGGAAGAAAAGACCCGAACAGGCCGGGTAAAACCTTTGGCTGCTTAAGTTGTCATCTGCCGCATACATCCGAGTGGCCTACACTTTTCAGATACAAGGCAAATAATGTATTCGACTTGTGTATATACTGTCATGAGATGTAGCAGGAATTGAATGGTAGTGGGCCTTATTTCTCAGACTTGACCTTTTTAATAGTGTCCTGCACTCTTGAGTGGTAGAAGTCTTGCAGACTGTCGAGAATCTGTGGATTCTTTTCTATTGCTTCCTGAAGGGTAATTCTGTTTATTTCAAACACCTCAAGCTCGCCTTCTGCAATAACTGATGCAGTTCTGGGTCTTCCGGTAAGGAAGGCTACCTCACCAAACACGTCGTTTTCCGAGAGCATGGCAAGCTCGATAACCTTTCCTAATAAATGTGCTATAACCCGTGCCTTGCCCCTCCTTATAATAAACATGGAGTCTCCGGCATCTCCCTCTTCGATTATAGTCTCACCGTGTTTGAACGACTTGACTTCAGCCGTTCTGAGCAGTTCTCCGTATTCTTCGTTGGTAAGAGAGGAGAATATAGAGGGCACTGGTTTGGTCTCTTCTGTATAAGGTGGCTCGGAGAGCCCGGTGGATTCTTCAGAGAGAGGCTCTTCGGATGCAGGTATCTCTTCAACGCCAGATACTATGGCAGGAGAAAGCAGCAGTGATGTTTTGGATGTCTCCATCTCTTTGAAGATAGCTTCTGATTTGTTTATTGCCTCTTCATTGTTTGGTTCAAGCCTGAGGATTATTTTGTAGATTGCAAGTGCTTTTTGTCCGAATCCTGCATTGACAAGACAAGACGCAGACTGATGATAAGCTGCAACAGCCCCTTGAATGTCTCCGATTCTCTGGAGCGTGTCGCCTATCTTCAGGTACACTTGGGAATTTTCAGGTTCTAATTCTTTCAGCGAGTTTAACGAGCTTAATGCTTTCTGCCAGTCCTGTTTCGTTAATGCCTTGAAATATTTTTCCCAGAGTTTTTTGGGCTTCATAGCGGGAGTCTCCGGCACAAAGTATATAGTATCGTAAAATTAGATGTCAAACATTCTGAAGTCTTCAAAATTACCGGTGAAAAAAGCCAATTTTTGGCTGTAAAAGCTTTATTAAGTTATAATAGCTAGAAAAACCCAAGGAGGAGACATGGAGCTTGCTGAGCGTGTAAAGAACCTGCCACCTTATTTATTTGCCCGGATAGATGCAATGAAAGAAGAAGCCCTTAAGAAAGGGGTTGACCTTATAGACCTGAGCATTGGCGACCCTGATATCCCAACGCCAGAACACATAGTGGAGGCGATGAAAAAGGCTGTGGAAAACCCTGCGCATCACCGCTATCCGTCTTATAAAGGTATGCTCAGCTACAGGGAGGCTGTCTCAAGATGGTATAAAAAAAGGTTCGATGTTACGCTTGACCCAAACACAGAAGTTATTTCTCTTATAGGCTCCAAGGAAGGCATCGGACATATCCCGCTTGCATTTGTAAATCCCGGAGATATCGTTTTAGTTCCCACTCCGGGTTATCCTGTTTACTCTATTGGAACGCTCTTTGCCGGCGGTGAAAATTATTTCATGCCGCTTAAAGAAGAAAACAATTATCTGCCTGACCTTAAATCAATAAGCGAAAATGTGCTTAAAAAAGCCAAGCTTATGTTCATAAATTATCCGAACAATCCTACGTCTGCGGTTGCAAGCAGGCAGTTTTTTGAAGAGGTCATAAACATTGCAAGCAAGTATGACATAATCGTGTGCCATGATGCAGCATACTCGGAGATATATTACGATGACGAAAAGCCTTTGAGCTTTCTTGAGATCGAAGGCGCAAAAGAAGTAGGCATTGAGATGCATTCCCTTTCAAAGACGTATAACATGACCGGCTGGAGAATAGGCTATGCCGTCGGCAACAAGGACGTGATAGCAGGACTTGGAAAGATAAAGACTAATCTTGATTCAGGCGTGTTTCAGGCAATACAGGAAGCCTCTATTGCTGCACTTGAGACCGATGAAAACGTGCTTTCAGCCTTAAGAAAGACCTATCAGGAAAGAAGGGATACACTCTATGAAGGGCTGAAAGAAGCAGGTATAAGCGCAGAAAAGCCGAAAGCGACTTTTTATCTCTGGGTAAAGACACCGGAAGGGTTCGACTCCACAAGCTTTACTGCACACCTTCTTGAAAAGGCAGGCGTGCTTACAACTCCAGGAAATGGCTTTGGTGACCCTGGTGAAGGATATGTGAGATTTGCCCTCACTGTCCCCGTCGAGAGAATAAAAGAGGCAGTGGAAAGAATTAAAAAATCATTGTGAGGGCATGCCTGCTGTAATTAAATGCCTGTTGTTTATATAGGTATCGGCTCAAACCTTGGAGACAGGAAACATAACTGTCTGAAGGCAATAGAGCTTCTTGGCGAAAACGGCATCGTTGTCAAAAAACGTTCATCCATGTATGAGACAAAGCCATGGGGTATTGAGGATCAACCTCGCTTCATAAACATGGCTGTAGAGACTGAAACAGACATAGAACCGCAAAGACTTCTAAGAATCCTTAAAGACATAGAAAAACAACTCGGAAGAACCGAAACCCAAAGATGGGGACCCCGTATAATTGACCTTGACATCCTGCTTTACGGCTCTCTTGTCCTTAAAGAGAATGGACTTGAAATACCACATCCCCTGATGCACGAAAGGGACTTTGTGCTGAAGCCGCTTTCAGAGATAGCACCAGAGGTAAGGCATCCTGTAATAGGGAAGACAGTTAAAGAGCTAATGGAGAGCCTGCTTCGTAAGTAGTGGCGAAGCGTAAGGGAGCTATGCCTTCTTTACGAATTCCCCGAAGGCTTTGAGTATTCTGAGCCCGAGTGTTTGGCTTTTTTCAGGGTGAAACTGTGTGGCAAAGACATTGTCTTTCCATATCATCGAGGTGAACTCAACCCCATAGTCTGTTACTGTTGCGTTTATGTCCTTGTCCTCAGGAGCAACATAGAAGGAGTGTACGAAATAGAAATATCCGCCATCGGGTATGTCATCGAGTATTGGAGGACGTCTTAATATTTTTAAGCTGTTCCAGCCCATGTGCGGTACTTTAAGGTCGCTTTCTGGAAACCGCAAGACTTTCCCTTTGAAGATATCGAGTCCTTTGCATCTTCCGAATTCCTCTGATTCGCTGAAAAGCACCTGAAGACCGAGACATATGCCGAGATAGGGTTTGCCTTTTTCTATGGCTCTTATTATGGATTCTGTGAGATTCAGGTCTTTAAGGTTTCTTATGCAGTCTCTGAATGCACCTACACCGGGAAGCACTACGCCTTTTGCGTTATCAACTGCCTTAGGGTCTGAGACGATTTTCGCCTCGACTCCTACCTTGAGGAAGCCTTTCTCAACGCTTCTCAGATTCCCCATCCCATAATCTACGATGGCTATCATAGCCTTCTATTATAACTTATCGAGGCTCATACTGGCTGAATTATCGAAGAGCAAAAGACATTGTGTTATTTTTTCGATATGTGAATCCATGCAAGCCAGAAGGCACCAATTAGGATTACAAAGCCTCCAGTGAGTTCTCTCTCCGAAGGGAGTTCACCAAGTGCCAGATATGCCATAGGAAGGACGAATAAAGGCTGTGCGGTCAGAACAAGGGTGGAACGCGACAAATCCCAATAGCGGTATGCCCGAAAGGTCATAAGGAAACTCGCGCACGGACCTAAAAACGCCCCTAAAAAAGTAACAAGCCAGTAGGATGTTTCGACATTGAAATCGGCTTTGCCTGTAATAAACACCCAGAGTGCAATAACCAACGTGGCTATTCCAACCCTGTAAAAGACAAGGATGTTTGGATGTATCTCGGTTACCTTCATTTTCGCTATCAACATCTGCACAGATGCAGCAAGGCATGCAAGGAGTGTCAGGACAGTGCCGGTGCCTACGATGTGCCATTCCCCGATGACGCTTATAAGACCGCCTAAAAGCATGACCGAAGCAGATGCAAGCTCTTTGACCGTCAGTCTTTCACCTAAAACGATAGCACTTAGGATGATAGTTATTACCGGATAAAACCTCCAGAGGAATGATGAGAATGTCGGGTCGAGCAGGGCAAGCCCTGACCACGAAAGTATCATACCTGCGCCTGTGGCAATCCCCATTAAGATTATCCTGTTTATTGTATGCGGAGGTAGAGTTAGTTGTCTTCTGTGTCCTGTGGCGAGCACTATGACAAAAGAATAAACAGCCGCGGCTGACGTCCAGACCAGACTGAACGTCTCAGGGTTAAAACCCTTAAGCCCGTATTTTGCCGTGATGTAGTTCGTGGACAGTAAAACCGCACCTGCAAGCGCGTAGAAAAAACCCTTAAGAGGGTTTCTATGAATGTGGATGTCTGATTTCATTTGTTTAGAAATCTGATTGTATAGGGTTTCAGTATTAAATGACAAGAGCTGTAAGCCTTAAGTCTCTTGAGAAATAAGGCTTTTTTTGACCCCCCTAATTCCACTATGGTATTATTTTTTAGTGCTTTTAAGTCTTCTTAAACAGTCGTTTTCCAACCAGAAGAAGGCAATGGTTTTGATGGTAGTGTCTGTTGCAATGGGAACAGCCATTGCAACCTCGCTTATAACCCTCTCGCTTGATATCAAAGGCAAGGTCTCAAGAGAATTAAGGGCATTCGGAGCGAATATAACTATTGAGCCTAAGGTCGAAGGGTTTGCTGATATCGCCGGACAGAAGCGGTATCTCAGAGAAAAGGACATCATTAAGGCAAAGACCATATTCTGGAGACATAATATTTTAGGCATTGCACCGTTTCTGGAGGAAAAAGCAAAGATAAGCTTTCAGGACAGGAAAAAGGATGTGACAATTGTAGGCACATGGTTTGAGAAGGAGCTTCCTCTTCCAGGTGAGAAAACTACATTCAGAGCAGGTGTAAGCACTGTCTCGCCATGGTGGGATATTAAAGGCAGAACACCTGATAAGTCTTCAGTGGTTCTTGGTGTGTCTTTGGCAGAGGAGCTTGGAATAAAGCAGGGTGAAGAGGTCTTGCTGGACGGGAAACCTTATGTCGTATCCGGTATACTCTCTACTGGAGGAAAAGAAGACGAGCAGGTCTTTCTTGATCTTGATGTTGCACAGGAATTAAAAGGGCTTGAAGGAGCGGTCTCAAGGGTTCTGGTCTCTGCCCTTACGACCCCGATGGATGACTTCGCCTATAAAGACCCTGCAACAATGAGCAGAAAGGAATACGAAAAATGGTATTGCACAGGCTATGTCACATCCATTGCAAAACAACTCGAAGAGGTGTTTAAAGGCTCAAGGGCAAAGCCGATATGGCACGTGGCTGAAACAGAAGGCAATGTGCTCGAAAGACTGAGCATTCTTGTGTATCTTCTTACTGCAGCTTCACTGCTTGCAGCGGCGCTAAGCATGTCAACCACAATGGCGGCAAGCCTTCTGAGAAGGCTTGATGAAATAGGACTTATGAAATCCATAGGGGCTGACAGTTTTAAGATAAGCATTATATTTCTGTCAGAGGCGTTTATCATAGGCTGTGTGGGCGGTCTTGTCGGTTATGCCATATCAGTAGGAGTGGTTAAGTTTATAGGGCTTAAGGTCTTTGGTGCGGTGCTTGAAGAGAGGGTTCTGCTTTTGCCTGTTGCGCTTGTAAGCGCTCTTTTGATAGCCGCTTTGGGAAGCCTGCTTCCGATAAGAAGGGCTTTGAGGGTAAAACCTGCGGTCGTGCTTAAGGAGGCGCGGTGAACAAAAGGAAATGGTTTTTGCATTTCCTCTGGAGGTCTCTCAGCCAGCGCAAGGGCAGGGTGGCTGTGGCTTCAGCTTCAGTTATGATAGCAGCAGCCATTGTGGTCAGTGCGCTGGGTATTTCCCTTGGAATAAGACAAAAACTCGGCGGAGAACTCAGGTCATACGGAGCAAATGTAATTATCACTCCGAAGGAAGAAAAATATCTCAGCGATGAGGTCTTTAGTTTTTTGTCCTCTGACGTCGAGGTCGAGGATTTTTCAGGACAGCTCTATGCAAGGGTGTCTGTAAACGGTGCTGATGTAGAGATGATAGGACTTGATTTTAAGAAACTTCAAGGCTGGAGGATTGAAGGCAGAACCCCTGCGGAAGGAGAAATTCTCATCGGCACAAATATAAGAGACGCCCTCGGCTTAAAACTGAATGACGCTGTTAAAGTAACCGTTGGTGACAGGGACATCCTGATGAAAGTTTCGGGTTTTGTTGAAAGAGGAGGTCCTGAAGACAATGCCGTTATGCTTGACCTTGCACAAAGCCAGAGGCTTACAGGTCTTGTTGGAAAACTCAGCGCAGTGTTTGTGAGAGTAAAAAGCAGAAACATCGGTGAGACTGTAAAGGCACTCAGAGACCACATGCCCTATGTGAATGTAAAGACACTTCGACAGGTTGCCTTTGCCGAAGAGTCTTTTCTTAAAAAGATAGAGCTTCTTATGGCGCTTGTAACACTGGTTGTGCTTGTTGCCTCAGGCATAAGCGTTTCAAGCACGATGAGCGCTACTGTGCTTGAAAGGCTGAAAGAAATAGGTCTTATGAAAGCCATCGGAGGAACGAAAAACAGTATAAGACGGTTTTACCTTGCAGAGGGATGCATAATCGGAATCATCGGCGGGCTTTCAGGCTATGTGCTTGGGTTTTTGTCTGCACAGGCTGTGTCAAAGGGTGCTTTCGGGTCTTTTATAAGCATTCCGTTTTATGTCTTTTTCATATCCCTCGGTATGGGAGTTTTAATAGCAGTATCCTCAAGCATACTGCCTGTAACTGATGCATTAAGATATAAGCCTTCCTCTATACTAAGAGGTGAATGATGGAATTTATCAGTGTTAAAGATGTGGTCAAGGAGTATGAGACAGCAGTTGCTCTTAGAGGAGTGGACATGGATGTGGAAAAGGGCAGGTGGGTTTCGATAGTCGGTCCTTCAGGCTCTGGGAAGAGCACCCTTCTTAATATAATCGGAGGGCTTGACAGCCCGACAAAAGGCAGTGTTTTTATAGACGGCGTGGACCTTGGCTCTCTTAGTGAAGACGCCATGGCTCGCTTCAGGCGTGAAAACATAGGGTTTGTTTTTCAGCAGTCGCATCTTGTGCCCTATCTTACAAGCGTTGAGAACGTCATGCTGGCGCAGTATTTTCACAGTATAACAGATGAGGCAGAGGCTGTGGAGGCACTGAACAGAGTCGGACTTGGACACAGACTTCATCACCGACCCTCTCAGCTTAGCGGAGGCGAGCAGCAACGAGTCTGTATAGCAAGGGCACTGATAAACAGCCCAAAGATACTCCTTGCTGATGAGCCTACAGGCAACCTCGACAGAGAAAACACAAGGCTTATTCTTGAACTCCTGAAAAAACTGCACTCGGAAGAGCACTTCACTATAATCCTCGTGACCCATGACCCCTTCGTCTCAAAATGGGCAGAACGCCTGCTGACCATGGAGGACGGAAGGATTATAAAAGATGAGCCTCTTTATTGTTGAAGCAGTTGTCATCGGCTTCAAAGAGGCTTTGAAGCTCGCTCTGGTGTGGCTTGTCTTTTCAGCCTTCCTCCTGGAGCAAAACAGACAAAAACTCATAATCCCGTTTTACTGGGGCGTTTTCCTGACATTTCTTCTTTCGCTGGTTTCGTTTTTTATACATCCTGACCTTTTTGTCAAGGATGTGTTTGCAAGGCTTATAGGCTATACATTTTTCGTATTCTTCATAGGAAGTGTTGCTGCTCTTTATCAGTCCTCAGGTGTAAGGCTCTTCAGGTTCAGGCTTAATGATACGATTTTGCGCCCTGTGGTCCTGTTGCTTACGGTCTTTTATTTTCTGCCTGATATTGTCGGGTCATCCCTCTTTATAAGAGAGCTTTCGCTTATGAAAGAAAGCTACGCACCTGTTTATGTATCGGCATTGACCGGGTTTGTGGTTACTCTTGCGGCTGTGGTAGCTGTAGCCGGAAGATTCAGGAGGACGTTGGGCAAGTTTTTCGGTATTGCCCAGTTTTTGCTTTTTCTTTCAGTGGTGAAGCTTCTGGGTGGAGGTATTAAAGGGTTTGCAGAGCTGTCGTTGATTCCGTCTGTAGAACGCGGGGTGATAAAATTCGTCCATGATGTAGTGCACCAGACATTTGTCTTTTTGATGGTGCCTGACCATCCGCTCTTAAGAGTGACTGTCTGGAATTTTATAGGCATATTATTCAGCTCAAGCTTTGCCTTATGGATTGTGCTGCTTGTCGTTCTTACCCCGCCGGTTATGTTCCTCTACCGCAGTTTCACTGCACGGATTCCAGAGCCTGAAGGAGTGCTGACAGGAGCAGAAAAAAGAAAAATCAAGGCATCGATAAAAAGGGACAGGCTGAGAAAGGCGGTGCCTGTAGCCTTCTTTGTCTGCATTATACTTGTCTCATGGTTTTCAGGGAGAGGAGAGCAGGTCTCAAGGTTTTATAACCCGAAACCAAAGCCCGTAGTCGAAGACAAAGGTGTAGTCATAATCCCTCTTACAGACCCTGCAATGGATCTCATGGATGGAAAACTTCATAAGTTCTCGCTCCTGCGGGGCGAGGACACTGTGGTAATTATCGTGATTAAAAAACCGGACGGCAAACTTGCCGTCTGCCTTGATGCCTGCGAGATATGCCCGCCTGAAGGATATGGGCAGATAGAAGACAACGTCGTCTGTATTTATTGCAGGACTCCTATACCTATAGAAACCCTTGGACAGAAAGGCGGTTGCAATCCCATACCACTTAAGGCAACGATGACCGACAGGGATATAAGAATAGATGTCAGCGAAATAGACAGGTTGTGGCAGGACGTCAGAGCCGGAAAGACAAAAGAAATAGTCAAATGAACAGGATTAGAGCTTTTATAAGGATTGTCTCGTCAAAGGAGTTTCTCCTCTGGCTCATAGGCGGCTGGATTGTTTATTATGTCACTCTGGCTGTCTGGTCCAAAGAGGCGTTCGCTACGTTTGTTGTAAGTTTAGATAACAACCTGCTGGTACAGGTTCTTTTCATAGTCTTCCTGTTAAGTGCGGTTTTAAATCTTATCAGGGCTGGGGTTTCCAGGTATAAAAGAGGGCGGTGGGCTGTTGCGTTCTGGGTGCTTCTGCCTCTTGGAGTTTTCGTTTTTATGCTCGGTTTTTTCATAAGTGTGAACTTCAGACAGATGGAACAGTCACTTGTAGGCGAAGGAGATATCGTAAAAACACGCTGGCAGGAAAAGGTTTACACAGTTAGACAGATAGAGTCTGCGCTGAAAGAAGAGTTGTTTTATATTGACTCTGATACAGGGATATTTCAGTATGAGCCAAGGATTGTGCTTGACGATGGTAAAGAAAGATTTGAAGTTGGGGTTTTCCCACCGAAGAAGATACATGGGACGTATTATCATATCCTGAATTTTGGTCTGGCACCCGGTGTAAGGCTCTCACAGGGCGAAAAGGTGCTCAGCGAAGGATATATGGCTCTGAGAATACTTCCGCCTGGTGCTGAGGACAGTTTCGAGATTCCTTTTTACCCATACAGGTTTTCAGTAAGAATCGTCCCTGAAAAGACTGTTGAAAAGGGGACAGTAAAGGCAAAAACCTATAATCTCAAGTCTCCCCTCTATGAGGTGACTGTCCGCAAGGGCGAAGACATCCTGTTTGCGGGCGTCTCTACCGACGGCGTGGAGTTTGACGGCTTTACCCTTTCATTCTTTGAGCCTACATACTGGGTGCTCCTTGAGACTGCAAAGAACCCAGGACTTGCCGTAATGGTTTCAGGCATCTTCCTTATCGCTGCAGGAGTGCCATTGAGAATGCTCCTGATAATCTATAAGATTATTAAAAGGCAGCGGTAGAGCAGGTGTCAAAAATCCGAAATATGTTTTATAATTTCAGCCTGGATTTAAAGAGGCAGGAATAAATGAAACCACGTATCTTTAAAGTAGAGAAGTTTCATGCTGAGATAGTCTCAAAGGCAACGATGCTGAAGGTCTTGAAATACCTTGACAGGCAGAAGGTCGAGACCCCGGTGCTGCTTCTTGACGGAGACAAGATAAAAGAGAAGGCATCCCTGATAGGCTCTAATATCAGAAATTCAAAGGTTTTCTATGCTGTCAAGGCGAACCCTGATATCGAGACCCTGAAGCTTATCGACAGCCTGAACCTTGGCTTTGAGATAGCGTCCGAAGGAGAGCTGAAAATGCTGTCTCTTATCGGGGTTAAGCCTGAAAGGATTATATCCAGCAATCCTGTGAAATCAGAGAAGTTTCTCAGAATGGCTGCGTCATACGGTGTAAAATACTTTGCATATGATTCAAAAGAAGAGGTGGATAAGCTTGCTCAAATAGTTCCGGATGCAAATGTGTATATAAGGCTTTCTGTCCCGAACGAGGGAAGCGAGTGGCCTCTTAGCAGAAAATTCGGTGTTGAACCGGATTACGCCATGACGCTCCTTGCCTATGCCCAGAGCAAGGGGCTTAACCCCGTGGGCATCACTTTCCATGTGGGTTCACAATGTGTAAATATATATAACTGGAACACCGCGCTTTATAAAGTAAAGGCACTCTGGGATACGGCAGAAAAAAACGGTATAAAGATGAATATGCTGAACATCGGCGGAGGTTACCCGATTAAATATACAAAGAACGTAGTCAGCATTGAAGCCATAGAGAAAAACGTGGATCGTCTTATCCATGAGAACTTTCCTGAGTCTGTGGAGATATTTATTGAACCCGGAAGGGCAATAGTCGGCGATGCCGGAGTGTTCGTCACCTCTGTTATAGGCAAGGCGAAGAGGGCTGATGAAAACTGGATTTACATTGATGTAGGTGTCTTCAACGGGCTGATGGAGAGCCTTGGAGGCATAAAATACAGTTATGTTGTTGAGAGCACAGGGGAGAGAATGCGCAACAAGAAATACACGATTGCAGGACCGAGCTGTGATAGTTTTGATGTCATAGCCAAGGAGGTATCGCTTCCTGAGCCTCAGGTCGGCAGTCTGATGCTGATACTGTCAAGCGGTGCATATACAATATCTTATGCATCGGAGTTTAACGGCTTCTCAATTCCGAAAACAATCTTAATATAGGTGGAGGAGAAAATGATCAAGTTTTTTGAAAATGCTCCGTTTGTAGCAGTGGAGTACGGCTACGAAGTGGAAAAAATTCTCTACAAGGGGAAGAGCAAGTTTCAGGAAATCATGGTTTTTGAAAACCCTTATTTTGGCAGGATGCTTATACTTGACGGAGTCGTCCAGTTGACAGAGAGGGATGAGTTTTTCTATCACGAGATGCTTACCCATGTGCCGATGCATGCCCATCCTGAGCCCAAAAAGGTCGTGGTCGTGGGCGGAGGCGACGGCGGAACAGTCAGAGAAGTACTGAAACACAAGTCCGTTGAGAAAGTGTATTTTATAGAAATCGACGAAGAGGTAATTAATATATCAAAACAGTTTTTCCCTACACTGTCCTGTTCTATAGACGACCCGCGTGTAGAGATTAAAAACATGGACGGAGCAGAGTTTATCAAAAAGGCTTCGGGAATAGACATCGTTATTGTGGATTCGACAGACCCAATAGGGTTTGCAAGAAGCCTTTATTCAGAGGAATTTTTTAAATCCGTAAGCAATGCCCTTACAGATGAAGGCATGTGCGTTATACAGTCGGAATCCCTCCTTCTTCACCCTGATGTGGTAGGTGAAGTCCAGCATACTATTAAAAGTGCTTTTCCTGTAGTGGATGTTTATACTGCCCCGATTGCCACATACCCGGGCAACTGGTGGACATTCTCAATAGGTTCAAAGAAACTGGACCCGCGGCAGATGCGGCGCAAGTGCGAACTCGATACCAAATACTACAGTGATGAGATTCATCAGTATGCATTTGTGCCAAAAGGCTTGTATGAGAAACTCATGCAGGGAAAGCTCAAATGGTAAGGGTTTGATAGTCTGTTTTTGCCTGCCGAGGCGGTTTTTCCTGTTGCCGCCAGAGGGTGATTATGTCCCCTTGACACAAGTGTAAAGCAAGTGCTAAATTATTTTAGCACTCTAACCGTTAGAGTGCTAAAAGAGGAGTATGCTTAGCGAACGAAACAGGAAAGTCCTGTGTGCAGTTGTCCAGAGCTATATTAACAAACCTGACCCTGTGGGCTCAAGGTTTGTTACCAAGAAGTATGCGTTTAATCTTTCTCCTGCGACCATAAGGAACATAATGGCTGACCTTGAGGAAATGGGTTTCCTGAGTCAGCCACATACTTCTGCAGGAAGGATTCCTACGGACAAAGGATACAGGTTCTATGTGGATTCCCTGTGCAGGGAAAAGCCTACCGTGGATGCTAAATTCAGCAATATTCTCAAAAGCAAGTTGGAGTCGATTAAAAGTGATATATACACTCTGCTTAAAGAGGCAACAGAGACCCTTGCTGCAATGTCTCATTATCTCGTGTTTGCTGTTCCTCTTAAGACCGACAGTACGACTCTTAACAGGATTCAGCTGTTCCGCTACAGGAACAAGCAGACGGTGGCAGTGCTTCTTACCAATGAAGGGCTGGTAAGAAGCAAGATGCTTGACACGAACTTCGGGCTTTCGCAGAAAGACCTTAACAGAATTTCCGATTACCTGAACTCTGAATTCTCCGGCTGCACGATAGATGAGATTCGCTCTGCACTGATAAAACAAATGTCGAAAGAAAAGGCTTTATGTGATATCCTTATATCTAAGGCTATAGCTATATGCAAGGAAGCGTTGTTCTTCCCGAGCACGGATTTGATTGTATCCGGATTCTCGGAGCTCATTGGACTGCCTGATTTTTCAGGCAGGATAAAGGAGATTGCCAAGGCTATAGAAGACAAACATACGATTCTGAAGCTTCTTGACAGGCTGTCAGCCAGTACTGACGGAGTGAAGGTTGTGATAGGTTCTGAAAATCCAATGGAAGAGTTGAAAAAGCTGAGCATAGTAATGGCTACGTATAAGCAGGGAGACAGGTCTTTGGGCAGCGTAGGCGTTATCGGACCTACGAGAATGGATTACTCAAAGACTATACCTATGGTCGAGCTGACGGCCAAGTCCATAAGTGCGGTAATCTCAAGATAAGTTTAAGGAGAAGAACCTTGGAAGACAACAGAGAAGAGGTTTTTGAAATAGAGGAACAAGAGGCTGAAGAGGCAAGTAAAAACCTTGAGGAGCTGGTTGCAGGGGTAGGGAAGTCTGCCGAGGAAGGAGAACAACCGGCTCCAGAAGAGAAAAAAGAAGAGAAAGAGGAGGGAAAGCCTCCAGAGCAGGAGATTGCTGAGCTTAATGAGAAGTATCTCAGACTTTATGCTGACTTTGAAAACTACCGGAAGAGGGTAGCAAAAGACAAGGAGGAACTCGTAAAGTATGCAAACGAGTCACTCCTTTATGAGCTGCTGCCTTCTCTGGATAACCTTGAAATAGCCTTAAAGCATGCAGACAAGGAAACATCCAAGGGTCTTATAGAAGGCGTTGAGATTACCTTAAGGGAACTTTACAGAACGCTTGAGAAATTCGGACTTAAGCCTATAGAAGCACTTGGCAAACCTTTTGACCCTGAATTCCACCATGCAATGTCGCAGGTTGAAAGGGACGATGTCGAGGAAAAGACAGTTGTAGAGGAGTTCAGGAAAGGGTATATGTATAGGGATAAGGTTCTCAGAGCGTCGCTTGTAGCTGTCTCGCAGAAGCCGCAGGAGAAGAAAGAAGAGACTGAAGCGCAGGAGACAGAGGAAATAGAAATAAATAACAGTAATGCAAAGGAGGAGTGATAGATGGGCAAAGCTATTGGAATAGACCTTGGTACTACGAACTCGGTTGTAGCTGTTGTGCAGGGAGGAGAACCTGTTGTCATTCCGAATCAGGAGGGCAGCAGAACTACTCCATCAGTGGTGGCTTTTACTGAAAAAGGTGAAAGACTCGTTGGACAGATTGCAAAAAGGCAGGCGATAACCAATCCGGAAAATACGGTGTTTTCGATAAAAAGGCTTATGGGCAGGAAGTATAACTCTCCGGAGGTGGAGCATGCAAAAAAGCGTCTGCCTTATAAGATAGTTGAAGCTCCTAATGGCGATGCGCACGTGGAGATAAGAGGAAAAAGGTATTCTCCACCTGAAATATCAGCAATGATACTGCAGAAGCTCAAGCAGGCGGCTGAGGACTATCTCGGTGAGTCGGTTACAGACGCTGTTATTACAGTGCCCGCTTATTTCGATGACAGCCAGAGACAGGCTACAAAGGACGCAGGAAGAATTGCAGGTCTTAATGTCCTGAGGATAATAAACGAGCCTACGGCTGCCTCTCTGGCCTATGGAATGGACAAGAAAAAAGAAGAGAAAATCGCTGTTTATGACCTTGGAGGCGGAACATTCGATATCTCCATACTGGAGATAGGAGAAGGAGTTATAGAAGTAAAGGCAACTAACGGTGATACTTATCTCGGCGGTGACGATTTCGACCTCAGGATAATTGACTGGATGGTCGAGGAGTTTAAACAGGAGCAGGGTATAGACCTTAAGCAGGACAAGATGGCGCTTCAGAGGCTTAAGGAGGCTGCCGAGAGGGCAAAAGTAGAGCTTTCAACAGCGATGGAGACAGAGATAAATCTTCCGTTCATAACTGCGGATGCTACAGGTCCAAAGCATCTGCTTATGAAGCTTACAAGGGCGAAGTTCGAGCAGCTTGTCTCTGACCTTGTGGAACGCTCCATCGGACCGTGCAAGGATGCCCTTCGTGACGCTTCGCTTTCTACCAGTGACGTGGATGAGGTCTTGCTTGTCGGCGGACAGACAAGAACCCCTAAGGTTGTGCAGACAGTGCAGAATTTCTTTGGCAAGGAGCCTAATAAGTCAGTGAACCCTGATGAGGTTGTTGCCGTAGGTGCTGCAATACAGGCAGCGGTTCTTAAGGGTGAAGTCAAGGAAGTGCTCCTGCTTGATGTTACACCGCTTTCCCTCGGTATAGAGACTCTTGGCGGTATATTTACAAAGATAATCGAGAGAAATACGACTATACCGACAAGGAAAAGCCAGATATTCTCTACTGCTACTGACAATCAGCCTGCGGTTACCATTAAAGTGTATCAGGGCGAAAGAGAAATGGCGGCTGACAACAAGCTTCTGGGCATATTTGAGCTTGTCGGCATACCTCCGGCTCCAAGAGGTGTTCCGCAGATAGAGGTCTCTTTTGACATAGATGCAAACGGCATTCTGCATGTGTCTGCTAAAGACCTCGGAACCGGCAAAGAACAGTCCATAAAGATAACTGCTTCAAGCGGTCTGTCCGAGGAAGAAGTCCAGAGAATGATGAGGGATGCAGAAGCACATGCAGAAGAGGACAGGAGAAAGAAACAGCTTGCAGAAGCCAGAAACGAGGCGGATACCCTTGTTTATACGGTTGAAAAATCCCTTACGGATTATGGTGACAAACTCACAGAGGCTGAAAAGAAAGAGATACAGGATGCCCTTGAGGAGTGCAAGAGACTGAAAGATACAACCTCTGATGCCTCTGAACTGAAGGCTGCTATAGAAAGGCTTGCAAAGGCATCCCACAAGATGGCAGAGCATATATACAAAGAGGCGGCAGCAGCACAGCAGCAGCAAGCCGCAGCACAGGGCGAAGAAAAACCCGGCGCTGAAGAGGAAAAGGTCGTTGAAGCAGAATTTGAAGAGGTGGACAAAAAAGACAACTAAACAATACAATAACAGGAGGCAATGAAGGATTATTATCAGATACTTGGCGTAGATAGAAATGCCACAGAGGCAGAGATAAAAAAGGCATTCAGAAAACTTGCCCTCGAGTGTCATCCTGACCGGAATCCAAGCAAAGAGGCTGAAGAGAGATTCAAGGAGATAAACGAAGCGTATTCCTGTCTTATAGACCCTGAAAAAAGGGCACAGTATGACCGGTATGGTACGGCTGAAGGCGTGGGCGTAGGTGCCGGCTTCAGCCAGTTTACAGGCGGCTTCAGTGATATATTCGAGGATATATTCGGAGACTTCTTCAGTGCGTTTACAGGGCGAAGGGCTACACGGCCTGTAAAGGGCAGTGACCTGAGATATGACCTTGAGATAACGCTTGAAGAGTCTGCCTTTGGTACGGAAAAGACAATCGAAATACTGAGGTGGGAGGATTGCACTGCATGTGGTGGGACAGGCTCAAGGTCAAAGATGCCCAGCATGTGCCCTGATTGCAGGGGCTCAGGACAGATAAGGTTTCAGCAAGGGTTCTTCAGTGTATCCAAAACCTGTTCACGTTGCAAGGGCTACGGTAAGGTCATTTTAGACCCCTGCTCGGTATGTAAAGGTGAGGGGAAAACAAAGATACCGAGAAAAATACACGTTAAGGTTCCACCAGGTGTTGATGTGGGTTCAAGACTGAAAATGTCACGTGAGGGTGAGCCAGGACTATATGGTGGTCCACCAGGCGACCTTTATATAGTAATAAATATTAAACCGCATGAGTTCTTCAGAAGAGAAGGCACTGATATCTACTGCGATATAAACGTGACATTTCCTCAGGCAGTTCTTGGTGCAGAAGTAGAGGTGCCTACTCTTAACGGAGTGCGTAAACTGAAGATACCGCCTGGAACTCAGCCTGGCACAACCTTTCGCCTGAAGAACGAGGGAATCCCCAGACTCGGAAGCCGCATGAAAGGCGACCAGATAGTAACCGTTAATGTGGTCATCCCCAAGCACGTAAACCAGAGACAGAGGGAATTAATCGAGGAGCTCGCAAGAATAAGCGGGGATGAAAACCATATGAGCCTGAAAGACAGGCTTAAAAACATCTTTGCAGGGACAGCATGAAAGGCATAAAAGGTCAGCTTAGTTCCCTCCCGTTGACCGACCTGATGCAATGGATAGAAATGAATAAAAAAACAGGTGTCCTGTTTGTCTCAAAGGACGATTCAAGTAAGTGCTTTTGCTTTGAGGATGGAAGACTCCTTCTGGCTGCTTCAAAAAGCGAAGGCAAAAGGTTCGGAGATTTGTTGACAAAAGAAGGGTATATAAGCTACGACGAGCTTGAAAAAGCCATTTCTGAAAGCAGGAAAGAGAAGACCTCGTTCATAGGCTATCTGACTGAGAATAAGATAGTTCCCAAAGAGTTTGTAACTGCAGCCTTACAGCAACTTGCAGAGGAAAATATTACTGAGATTCTTGGGTGGCAGGACGGCTATTTCGAGTTTGTGGAGGAGCTTCCGAAAGTTATTGCCGAAAGTCCGGTACAGCTCAGTGCAAGCTTCCTCGTCTTTGAGTCCGTAAGAAAACACGATGAACTCTTAAGACAGAGGAGCCAGTCAGAGGCTTGATGCCTCGGATATACCTTCCATCAATACTCGCCGGAAAGCCCGATGTAAAGATAACAGGGGAAAATGCGCGGTATCTTCTGTCAGTCCTCAGATGCAGGGTGGGCGATAAGCTTATTGTGTTTGACTCAGAAGGCTGTCACTACAAAGCTGAGATAATAAAGACAGGCAAGAATAATCTTTATATAGAGTTAAAAGAGACCCTGCCGCCTGTGCCTGAGCCTAAAACAGGCATTATCCTTCTTCAGGGGATACTGAAAGGGCAGAAGATGGATATGGTCATCCAGAAGGCTACAGAGCTCGGCGTAAAAGAGATAGTTCCCCTTATTACGGAGAGAACCCAGATAAAAGAAACAAGGAAGCTTCAGAGATGGCAAAAAATAGCAGTTGAGGCGGCAAGACAGTCAGGAAGAGGCATGGTGCCTGAGGTGCAAAAGCCGGTTGAAGTTCAAAAATTCTTTGACTCTGAAAATGCATTTACCGGCTTTATATTCTGGGAAGAAGGCGGTGTAAGTCTGAGAGACAGAACAATTTCCTGTTCAGACAAACCGATTGTTGTTGCTGTGGGTCCTGAAGGTGGTTTTACAGAGGAGGAAGTTCGTCTGGCAGAAAAAAAAGGACTCATAGTGGCTACGCTCGGAAACCGCATACTCCGTGCTGAGACAGCCGCTATATCTGCAATTACACTCATACAGTTTTTGCTTGGAGAAATGGGATAGAGACCTAAAAATACCTTCGCGACTTTTCCCCCAGATTGTGCACAATCTCACCACCTATCAGAAATATAATTGAGGAGTAATACACCCACAGCAGAAATAATACGAATGCTGTCAGCGATCCATAGATAGTACCCAGTTTTGTTACAGAGCCTACATACCACGTAAACAGGTGTTTGGCTATCTCAAGCATTACTGCCGTGAAAAGCCCTCCCCAGAAGGCATGGAAAAACTTTACCTTCTTCTTGGGAAGAATTATATACACTGACACCGCTATAAACTGCACAAGCAGCAAAGGCACAATGAACTTTATGAAGACGGCTGTTATCGTGCCTATTTTTAACCATGGGAAATGCACTTGGAGTGGTTTTATAAGAAGCATTGCAGAGCTCAGGAGAAACGAAATAAAAAGGAATAACACTATCAGTGTTACAACAATAAATGAAAGTAGCACAGAGCCTAAAAATGTACGTTTCTGGTCGACCTTAAATACAGTATTCATTGCTGACTGCATGGTTGAAAAAAACTCAAAAGACAGAAACCCATAAAGTATAAGGCTCAGCTTTCCGATACCCTTGAACGTTATTATCTTTCTGAGTTCCTCTGTTATGTCTTTTGTGATTTCAGGGAAGAAGCCGGTGAGTTTTTCAAGGAAGAAATTAAAAAACGCCTGATGTTCTCCGAGGATATATCCGAGGATTGTTATGATGATTAGACAGAAAGGCACAATAGCCAGCATTGAAAAATACGAAAGCGATGCAGCAAGCATTACACCGCCGTCTTTGAAAAAGTCATAAATGCTGTTAAATAAAACGCGCAGCAGACGCATATGAATTCACGTTGTATTTTGCAATTTATTTTTTCTGCCTGATGTAAATCTTTATGGGTGTCCCTTTGAAGGAATATTTTTCCCTGAGCCGGGTCTCTATATACCTTATGTGAGCGTCTTTGATGCCTTCCGGAAGGTTTGTAAATATAGAGAATGCTGGTGGTTCTGTGCCGACTTGTGTCATGTAGTAGAGTTTTACAGTTTTACCTTTGTAAGTAGGCAGGGTAATGTCTTTCAGGAATCTATTGAGCTCTGCCGTGCTGATTCTTTTCCGTCTCTCTTTTATTACCTCGTCAATAAGAGGAAAGAGTTTTGTTATTCTTTTTTTCTTAAGTCCTGATGTTGTAAGCACAGGTGCATGGTCAAGGAACCAGAGCTTTCTTTTTATATCCGCAAGTAGCTGTTTGTAGGCTTTATCCGGCTCCTGAACGAGGTCCCATTTATTTATAAGGAATATAATTCCTTTTTCATATCTGTGAGCCATGCCTGCAATTTTCTGGTCTTCAGCCACTACACCTTCGGAGGCGTCAATCAGAAGAAGTGAGACGTCACATCTTTCGATGCTTCTCATCGCCCTGAGCATTGCGAACCTTTCCAAAGAGTATCCTGCTTTTGCCTTCCTGCGTATGCCTGCTGTATCAATGAGAAGGTATTTTTTTCCGTAGTAGGTACAGATTGAATCTATGGAGTCTCTTGTAGTGCCGGGTATGGGGCTTACGAGGAGCCTTTTTTTCCCGATAAGGGCGTTTATCAGTGTGGATTTCCCCACGTTTGGTCTACCGATGACTGCGATCTTCGGATAGTCCGTTGTTTCCTTTGGGGCTGGCGGCAGTAGGGAGATGACTTTATGCATCAGTTCATCGAAGTTATAGCCTGTGGTGGCGGATACAGGTATGAGTTCATCCACTCCAAGGTCGTAGAACTCATAAAGCCTTGTTTCCTTTGTCGGGGCATCTATCTTATTAACAGCCCAGAGCACTTTTTTCCCTGACGCCCTTAGTAGTGCTGAAAGTTCTTTATCGTACGGGTTCATGCCTTCTTTTCCGTCGAGAAGATGTATTATCAGGTCAGCCTCATCAACCGCAAAAAGCGCCTGCTCTTTTATCTGTCCGAATATGTCGTCCTCAGGCTGGGGATAGAAGCCGCCGGTGTCCACAACGACAAAAGTGTTGCCTTCCCATTCGGCGTCCATGTAGTTTCTGTCTCTTGTTACTCCTGGGATGTCCTCTACTATGGCGGCTCTGGAGCCTACAATACGGTTGAAGAGCGTAGATTTTCCAACATTCGGTCTGCCGATTATAACCACTACTGGTTTTGCCATGCTATGAGTTTATCAGATTTGTGTGTTTTCAAGCAAAATGAGTGAAAACACCAAGTCTAAAATTATAGGATTGGAAAAAGCACGAAAAACCAAAGGGTTTTGCCTGAATTTTGGGCATAGAAATTGCTTTTGTTAAAGCAGGTTATAGTGCTATGGTTCTTAAAACAAGGATTATCAGTGTAATAGTAGTAGTCCTGATCATTTCGGTTGGGATATCCACCGTCATAACGCTCAATGTGCAGAGCAAGAGGGTGATATCCGAAAAGCTCTCAAACATAGAGGTTCTGAGCAACATCATCCTCAGAAGCATTGAGAATGCGATGTCAAAGGGCAAGACCGAAGATGTCCAGAAGACCCTCGAGAACATAGGCAAGAACAGTGAAATAATAAACCTCAGAATAATCTCAAGTGAAGGCTACATATTGAAGTCGAAGAACCCCGAGGAAATAGGGCTTAAGTCAAAGGAATATTCCCTGTTTAATTTCAAGGAAGACAGATACAAGCCAATTATACAGGAGAACACGATAAGCCATCTGACTCCGGTTTTTAACAAGGAGCAATGTTATGGCTGTCACAGCAGGAATATAAAAGTAAACGGGCTGATAGAGATAAAGTATGACATCTCACGCTACAAGGCCAACCTGATGGCTATGAAGAGGTTTCTGATAATGTCCAATGTTCTTACGGTTCTGGCTGTAGCCATCATTTTAGGCATCATGTTTACAAGGCTGATAACGAATCCGCTGAAGGGGTTCCTGAAGACTATAAAGGCGGTTGAAAACGGGGACTGGAATGCAAGGGTCAATATAAACAGCAATGATGAACTGGGTGCTATAGGTGCAGCTTTCAATAAGATGCTTCATGAGATAAGGGTTCTTTATGACAAAAACATTAAGAAAGAAAAAGAGATATCGAGGGTAAAGGTTGAGCTTGACCACAAGAGGATTCTCGAGGAGTTGAACGCCCAGTTGCAGTATAAGGTGAAAGAAGTTGAGACTGCAAATAAAGCGGTGTTGAGTCTTTCCAAGGAAGTAAAGGCAAAGAACATAGAGCTGGAAAAGATGGTTGAAAGGCTCAAGCGTATAAACGAAGTAGGCAGGATGCTGACATCCATAATAGAGACTGACGAGCTTATGAAGCTGATTATAAAGACTACTGCTGAGCTTCTTCGCGCAGAGAAGGGTACTATTTATCTGGCGAAGGATGAGCGGAGCAAGCTGATGTTGCAATACCAGCGTGGCATGGGTGTAGAAAGTGCAACAGGCATATCTATGGAATTTCATCCTCTTTATAAAGACATTCTCAAGGAAGGCAAGCCTGTTTTTATAAGCGGGGACAATCCTATGTCGAATGCTAGGACGGATTCTGTTGTGCCTACCATTGGAGTGCCTTTGAAGATGAAAGGGCAGATAATAGGAGGCATGCTTCTTGAGGAAAAGGTAGATGGCACGCAGTTTACGTCTGATGAGCTGGAGCTGCTTGGAACGCTGGCAAATCAGGCAATGGTTGCCATCGAGAACGCATGGCTTTATGAGACCGTCAAGAGCAATTATTTCGGCACGATTCAATCGCTGGTGAATGCCCTTGAAGCCAGCGACAGATATACAAAGGGTCATTCCGAGCGGGTTAAATTCCTGTCTCTTGAGCTTGCAAAGTATCTTGGTCTTGACTACAGGGAGCTGGAGTTGCTTGAGCATGCGGCTATTCTGCATGACATCGGCAAGATAGGAATAGATTCCGTTGTGCTCAACAAGGCTGGTAAACTCACGAACACGGAGTTCAGTCTTATAAGGGCGCATCCTATCATCGGCGATGAGATACTTGGACCCATAGGCACACTCGAGGGCATAAGAACGACGATACTTCAACACCATGAGAGATACGATGGTCTAGGCTATCCTTACGGCATCGCAGGGGATGAGATTGCACTCAAGGCGCGAATACTGGCTGTGGTTGACACATTCGATGCAATGCTTACAGACAGACCTTACAGAAAGGCACTGCCTCTTGAAAAAGCGATAGAGGAGCTCAAAGAGGGAGCTGGCACACAATTCGACCCTGTTATAGTAAATGCATTTATTGAGTTGATTGAAAAGAACGAAGACCTTCTCAAGGCTGCAGGCTACAATATTAACTAATCTCTGACCTCGAAAATAAACTCTATTTCAACCGGTGAATTAAGCGGAAGCACAGGCACGCCAAGTGCTGCCCTTGCGTGTCTGCCTGTCTCTCCGAAGACCTCGGTCATAAAGTCTGACGCTCCGTTTAGAACCTTCGGCTGTTCTGTAAAGTCAGGGGCGGATGCGATATAACCTGTAATCTTTACACATCTTGTTATTCTGTCGAGGCTTCCAAGATAAGACTTCAGGATTGCCAGGGCATTCACAGCAGCTACAGTTGCTTCTTCTTTAGCTTCCTCGACGCTTAAGTCTTTTCCCACGATGCCCTGCCTTGTGAGTTTTCCGTTTCTAAGGGGTAGTATTCCGCTGAGGAACAGGAGGTTTCCTGTTCTTACTGCCGGCACATAGCTGCCAAGCGGTTCTGGTGCTGGTGGAAGCTCTATACCGAGTGCTTTTAGTCTTTCTTCAGGAGACATCCTTTTATAATCCGAGTTCATCCGGCACGGCGATTCTTCCCATCACTGCCGAAGCTGCGGCCACAGCCGGGTTGCTGAGGTATACCTCGCTTTCAGGGTGTCCCATTCTTCCCACGAAGTTTCTGTTTGTAGTCGCCAGTGCTCTTTCACCTTTTGCAAGGATTCCCATGTGTCCTCCAAGGCAGGGACCACAGGTAGGTGTTGACACAACCGCACCAGCGTCTATGAATATCTCGACAAGCCCTTCTTTAACAGCCCCCAGATAGATTCTCTGTGTTGCAGGGATTACTATCATTCTCACGTCAGGGTGGACTTTCCTGCCCTTTATCACTGCTGCTGCTTCCCTCAGGTCTTCGAGTCTTCCGTTTGTGCATGAGCCTATGACCACCTGGTCAATTCTTACATCCTGAAGCTCTGCTGCTGGCTTTGTATTCGACGGCAGATGAGGGCATGAGACCGTAGGCGGAATCTTTGAGCAGTCGTATTCTTTTATCTCGACATAGGTTGCGTCTTTGTCAGATGTATAAAACTTATACGGTCTTTTTGCCCTTTCTTTTACATATGCTTCTGTGATTTCGTCAGGCACGATGATGCCGCTTTTTCCGCCTGCCTCTATTGCCATATTGCACATTGTCAGGCGGGCGTGCATTGGAAGGGCTCTGATGGTCTCTCCCTCGAATTCCATTGCCCTGTAGAGTGCGCCGTCCACTCCGATGTCTCCGATTGTATAGAGTATGAGGTCTTTGCCTGTCACCCATTTATTGAGTTTTCCGAAGTATATGAACTTCATGGACTCAGGCACTTTAAACCAGCACTCTCCAGTTGCCATTGCAGCTGCTACGTCGGTTGAGCCAACGCCTGTTGAGAATGCGCCGAGCGCACCGTATGTGCATGTGTGGCTGTCTGCCCCTATGATAAGGTCTCCCGGAAGGACAAGCCCTTGCTCAGGCAGAAGGGCGTGTTCTATGCCCATCCTTCCAATCTCGAAGTAATGGCTAAGCTGGTATTCCTTTGAGAAGTCTTTAAGCAGCTTACACTGCTCTGCTGCCTTTATGTCCTTCTGTGGTGCGAAGTGGTCAGGGATGAGTGCGATTCTTTCTCTGTCGAACACGTCTTTTGCACCGATTTTTTTGAACTCTGAAATAGCTATCGGTGCAGTGATGTCATTTGCCAGCAGGAAGTCGACTTTTGCATTGATGAGTTCTCCGGGTGCGACCTCTTTCTTGCCGGCATGCGCTGCAAGTATTTTTTCGGTAATAGTCATATTCGTCATCTCCATTATAGAGTTATGATTGTGGGCTCTGCGTCCCTTTGCTCAAGCAGAGTATATTTTACCAGAAACGGCAAGGGCAGGCAGGACGCGAACAACGCGAACAGGGTCAACCGACCCTAACTATTTGAAATCAAAAGCAAAAACCGTGGTTGGCATTTCAGGACGCGAACATAAAAAACAGGCTCCGTCTTCTAAGCCATTTATCCTATGACCGTCTTTTGTAGTAAGGCACCACCCCGCCGGACAAGTCCAAAATCCCCATAGACAATCACAACTCAGAATTTAGTCAAAACTCACAATTCGAGAAAGTATATAGCTACTGCTTTACAATCTCGTCAAGAAGCAAACTCACAACGCATAGTACCCTTAAGGTAAAAATAGGGCTTATACTAGTTGCATTTTCCACGTGAAGCTATTAATATTTTCTAGAAAATTAGGAGGTTGAGAACTTGGGTCATATTAGATTAGGACGATTGCCTAAACGAAAGAACTGGATACAGGTCTGCGAACTCTTATCTTCAGAATCTATAAATTCACAAGCTTTAGCTGTTTCTATATCCAAAGCGGCTCAGAATAGTCTTTTACGGGATGAAAATCAGAGAGGTCTCTTTCAGACTGTTAGATATCTTATTAGACTTGTACAAGCATCTCGAACTGAAGACTTTAGCGGGGCTCTTAAAGATATAGGTATAGTTTTTGACCAGGAAGAATCGGGAATGGTTCTGCTCGGTCACATTTTAGAAAAAATAAAAGATGATATCCACCAAAATAAAGGGAACTCCCATCTTGATAGTATTGCATCTACAGCATTTCAAGAGACTCTTACAAAAACTATCCACCAATACGCTCAAACGCTTTTCGGCTGTTCAATTGAAGATGTAAGAAGTGCTTTTAAACGTTATTCTTCCAAAAATAAATTTGGAGAGATAGCTCGTTTGCTTTTCAGTACTTACCTCACAAGAATATTCCAATATACAATTGACCGAGCAATTTCTGAGAATGTTGGAGTAGGTAAGAAATTTAATGATGTTAACAGTGTTTTAGAGTTTCAAAAAGCTATCAAAACTTATTGTTGGGATATAAGCAAAATAGTCGAAGAATACTCAGGAGGGTGGTATTCAAAACATGAATGGGAGGGAACCCTTTCGGATGCTGAAATAAAACGGTTCACCAGTTACGCCTTAAAAAAGCTATTAAGTGAAATCAACGAAGATAGATGAGTAATACATTGCTATGCATATGTGAAGGCGCTCCACAGCCTAACATTGTATTCGATAAAACTATTCATTTATCTCATCTTGGTACTAATGCGAATATTCGGCTTGGAATAGAAGACTATTACAATAATCTTGCAGGTAAACTTGATGATATATCTAAAGACCTTTTGAGAATTGCAGCATATATTTATGTAGCAGATACATCAGTGAGCAGGGGGGGTGATGCAGATATTTGGGGGAAAAATTGGCGGAGACAATTTCACTTAGCTATTCCTGTGTTGCTACCAGATATTTGGAACGATTCGACAGTTAAAGACCTATTGAAAAGTGTAGTTGATTTTTTAACTGAAGACTCTTTTGAATTCACTTTTACACAATGGCAGGATCCAATACGACAAACATTTCTAAATTTATTTAAAACACCTAATGAAGGAATTGGAGCTGATTCAGTTGTTTTATTTTCTGGAGGATTAGATTCATTATATGCTGTTGGTAAGCTTACCGTTACTGAAAAAAGAAGGCCTCTCCTAATAAGTCATCTAAGTACCAATAAAGTAGTATCTCGACAGCGTTCTATTATTCAGGCAATCAAGAACCATCATAAGTCTAGTACTGACTGGTCTTTTCCTCATTGGGCAGTACGTATTAGTCGTATGAGAAGTGAGGGGAAAGAAAGAACTCAAAGAAGTCGCTCATTCCTTTATGCAACACTTGGGGTTACAGCGGCTCATGCTTTAAATGTTTCCGATGTATTTCTTAGTGATAATGGTATTGTAAGTATTAATCTTCCGCCTTCTTCTCAAACTGTTGGGGCTATGGCTTCGAGAACTACCCACCCAAAATTTATATCAAATTTTAACACTCTAATGGAAAAAATAGGCTTACCAAAGGTGAAGAATAGCCTATTGCATTTAACAAAGGCTGAGGTTGTAAGCGGCTTACGTAACATTGGGTTTGATAATCTTATTCCATTAACTGTATCCTGTGCACGAATACATGGTATGTCGAAATTCCAACCGCATTGTGGTACTTGTACACAATGTCTTGATAGACGATTTGCCACTATTTATGCAAATTTAGAAGCTCAAGACCCTCCGGAACAATATGTAAAGGATATTTTCAAAGATTCTATAGATACTCTATATGACAGAATGCATGCTGAAAATTTAATCCGTCATTGCATCAATTTGCGAACCTTGTCTATTGAATCTTTTCTTGAGATATTTCCAATGGTGTGGGATTGTGTGGATTTATTTGATAATCCAGAAGAAAAAATTCAAGAGCTTTATGATCTTCATCAACGTTATTCAGAACAGGTCTTACAGGCAATTAAAATAAAGCAAGGTGAGCTTTTTAATGATTTTGTGAGTGGGATAATATCAAGGGAGAGCATATTAGGTCTTATTGGGAGCGGTGACCACCTGAAAACATCTATTGATAGAATCGCTACAGAGCTGGGTGATTTGTTTGCAAGAAGACTCCCGATTGTCTTCCAGACAAAGAAACCAGCAAGAGAAAGAGATGTTCAAGATGCAGCACAGGCACTTTTATCTGAGTTTAGCGAAAATATTCAACGTGAAGCTCCACAAGTCAGCTATAGTGTTGTAAACAGACGACCTGACTTTTCAAAAGATAGATCTCAACTATTTATCGAAATGAAGTTAGTTAAAGCTAAAAAAGATGTTAGCAAAGTGATAGATGAAATATCTGCTGATATAAGACCATACTTAGATCATAGTAGAGGTATTCTTTTTTGTATCTACGATACTGACCGCAATATTGTTGATGATGATAAGTTTAAAGAACCATTTAAGAATGACACGAATGTGTTTATAAAAATAATAAGATGAATTTCTAACATATAATTTGATTAGGCTTCGGTGAAGACTTCCCATGCAAAAATTTAAAGCCTCTATTATCCGTACATTAAGCCTCTTAGAAGATGGATACTTTGAAAGGCAAAAAACACTCTTCTCCTATCCCCCAATAAAATCCTAAACAAATCCAAATACTCAAAATCCTGTAACCCCTCATCGACTATGGATACCGTCTGTAAGCTTCTTTGCGATGTCGTATGTGATAGACCGTTACCGTTTTATTTTGCACATCAACCTGATAAATTACCCGGTATTCCCCAATGCGAATACGGTAGCTCAGTTCAGAGCCTTGAAGTTTTCTGCATTGAGCAGGAAAGGGGTTTTCTGAAAGGGCTTCTATCGCAGTCAGGATTTGCGGTATATGTTGACGGTCAAGTTTTTTGAGGTCGCGTTCAGCCGATGTTTTCCAGAGAAGATTAAATGATACCATCTGCCTGGAGTTTCTTTTTTAACTCGTCAAGGCTGATGGTTGGCTCGTCTTTACGTTCAGCTATAACGGCGAGGTCGTGTAGGTCTTCGAGAAGTTCTTCATATTCGTCAAGTGGCAGGACTACGGCAATTTTTTTGCCAGAATCATCTATCATATATCTTTCATGTAATTTCTCCATTGCATTCCTCCTGATTTCTGTAGCTTATTTTATCACATATAGTAATTCACGGAAAAGAAATGTACTAGGCAGCCCCTTATCTTCCCGCAAGTTTATTAAGTGCGTTTATATACGCCTTTGCTGCTGCTACTATTATGTCTGTGTCGGCTCCGTGTCCCCTGACGGTTCTCCCGCCTTCTTCAAGCGCAACTGTCACTTCTCCGAGTGCATCAGTGCCGCCTGTGATGCTTTTTACGTCGAATTTCAAAAGACTGCTCTTTGTGCCTGTAAGTGCTGAAATCGCCTTGTATGTTGCATCCACAGGACCGTCACCGTGCTCTGTCATCTCGACTTCTTTCCCCTCGATTTTCAGTTTCACAGATGCAGTGGGTTTCTGATTCAGACCGCTTGTTATGCTGAGGCCAACAAGGCTATAGACTTCAGGAGTCTTCTCTATCTCTTCAGAGATAAGAGCCTCGATGTCCTCGTCAAAGATGTCCTTTTTCTGGTCTGCAAGGTGCTTGAATTTCTGGAATGCGCTTTCTATTTCCTCCGGGGTCAGTTCATATCCCAGTTCTTTAAGCCTTGTCTTAAACGCATGTCTTCCTGAGTGTTTTCCAAGCACAAGTCTGGTGCTGCTTAATCCGATGCTTTCAGGGCGGATTATCTCGTAAGTGGTTTTTTCTTTCAGAAGTCCGTCCTGATGGATTCCTGCCTCATGGGCAAAGGCATTTGCCCCGACTATGGCTTTGTTAGGCTGCACAGGAATGCCTGTTATCTTTGTGACGAGCCTGCTTGAACGGATAATCTCTTCTGTGTTTATCGTGGTGTCAGCGCGGAAGAAGTCCCTGCGGGTTCTTAATGCCATTACGACTTCTTCAAGCGAGCAGTTGCCTGCGCGCTCGCCTATGCCGTTGATGGTGCATTCCACCTGTCCGGCACCGTTAAAGACTGCTGAGAGGGAGTTTGCAACAGCCAGTCCAAGGTCGTTATGGCAATGGACTGAAATCACCGCCTTGTCGATGTTTTTAACTTTTTCTTTTATTGTTTTTATCAGTTTTCCGAACTCTTCAGGAGTGGTATAGCCCACAGTGTCAGGTATATTCACCGTGGATGCGCCTGCCTCGATGACAGCCTCGATGACCTCTGTAAGGTATACCGGGTCTGTTCTGGTGGCATCCATTGGAGAAAATTCCACGTCATCCACAAAGCTCTTTGCAAGCTTTACCATCTCGACGGATCTTTTAAGCGCTTCTTCTCTGCTTACCCTGAACTGGTATTTTAGGTGTATATCGGATGTGGAATGGAATGTATGTATCCGTTTTTTAGGGACGTCTTTTAATGCCTCCCATGCCTTTTTGATGTCTTCTTCTTTGGCTCTTGCGAGGCTGCATATAACAGGTCCTTCGACTTCAGCGCCGATTCTTCTGATTGCCTCAAAATCTCCGGGTGAGCTTATGGCAAAGCCTGCCTCTATTATGTCAACGCCCAGGCGGGCGAGTTGTTTTGCAACCTGAAGCTTTTCATCCACAGTCATAGACGCACCCGGGGATTGCTCACCGTCCCTCAGGGTGGTATCGAATATCCTTATTGTCCTGACTTCTGCCTCAGATGCCGACATAATACCCTCCTTTTTATACCACAATTTCCACGCCAAAAAAAAGCCACGGGGTTTTTCCGTGGCTTTTTCTGTGCTTTTTTGTTTGTGTCCGACTAACGGTTAGTGCGCAGACTCCACAGCCACGGCCCCCAGGTGCCCGGCTGTCCTGCTAAGTCGCTCTGCCGTTGTCGGATAAAACATAGTCTATTATATACATTGATTTGCTTTTTGTGTCAAGAGACGTTCCGGGGGCGAATTTCCTTTGCCCGCTTGAAATATATATATGCGTTTTCTGCTATCCCGCCTATGAGGTAGAGCATTGCAAACGTGAACAATGCAGTCTCAGGATGCATTATCACAAAAACGAATATTATGACGAGTGCAACGAGAATCCAGAATGGTTTTCTCCTGCTGAGGTCAAGCTCTTTTGCACTGTGAAACCTGAGTGTGCTGACCATGAGAATAGAAATCAAAAACGTTGTAAATAGGATAAGCAGGCTTTTTTGGGGATTCCATCCGACTTCAGTGTAGAAGAGCACCATGGTTGCCGCCACGAATGCCGCACCTGGTATCGGCATGCCTGTAAAGGATTTTTTCTCGGTAGAGCCCATCTGTATGTTGTACCTTGCAAGTCTTAATGCCCCGCATGCAACGAACAGGAATACTGCTGCCCATCCGACCCTTCCGAAGGGCATTAAAGACCACTTAAAGAGCAGTGCCGCAGGGGCAACGCCGAAGGCGATTACGTCAGACAGGGAATCAAGCTCTATGCCGAACCTTGTTGTGCTGTGTGTAAGGCGTGCCACCCAGCCGTCAAGACCGTCAAAGACCGCTGCTATAAGTATTGCCCATGCAGAATGCACATAGTTGCCTTCTAGAACTGCGATTATTGCATAAAAACCGGCGAACATTCCGCAGAGTGTAAGACTGTTCGGAAGTATGTATATACCTTTTCTCATAAACTAAAATTACAGGCTTGCAAGGACTGTCTCCCCTGCCCTTACTTTTTCATTCAATTTCACCTTGACCTGAACGTTTTCAGGCAGGTACACATCGAGTCTTGAACTGAATTTAATCATACCGAATCTATCTCCGCGTTTCAGGCGACTGCCCGGCTCTACCTTACATACTACTCTTCTTGCCAGAAACCCTGCAACCTGTCTTACGAGCACCGAGACTTCTCCGCATCTGATTAGCATGGCTGTGTTTTCGTTCTTAAGGGATGCATCGTCCTGATATGCGGCTTTAAAACTACCAGGGGTGTGTTTTACCTCCACTACCTCGCCGTTACATGGCGAGCGGTTTACGTGAACGTCAAAAGGCGACATGAATATGCTTATCATCAGGGCGTTGGATTTCAGGTATTCGCCTTCATAAATAGGCTTGATTGCAATCACCCTTCCGTCTGCAGGGCAGAGGAAGCCCTCGGTCTCAGGCGGTTGTCTTTCCGGGTCTCTGAAAAAATAGACCATGAACAGAGTGCCGCATAACGGCAGTAGTGCTATCCAGAGTCCGAATATAAAATATGCAAGCACTGTCAGAGCAGAAAATGTCCCTATAAAGGGGTAGCCTTCAGAGGCGATTTTAATCATAAAAGCCTAAGCCTTTGATTTATCCACGAGCTTCCCTTTCTTAAGCCACGGCATCATGGCTCTGAGTCTTCTGCCGACCTCTTCTATCGGGTGTTCTTCACCCTGCCGTGTCAAAGCGTTGAATACGGGTTTGCCTGCCTTGCATTCGAGTATCCATTCTTTGGCGAACGCACCGGACTGTATCTCCTTAAGGATTTTCTTCATTTCTTTTTTCGTTTCCTCTGTGATTATCCGTGGTCCTCTTGTAAGGTCTCCGTACTGTGCGGTATTGCTTATGGAGTAGCGCATGTTGGAGATGCCGCCTTCGTATATCAGGTCAACGATGAGCTTGACCTCGTGAAGGCATTCGAAATAAGCCATTTCAGGGGCGTAACCTGCCTCTACGAGTGTTTCGTAGCCTGCCTGTATAAGTGCGGTGAGTCCTCCGCAGAGGACGACCTGTTCTCCGAACAGGTCTGTTTCTGTTTCCTCTCTGAATGTAGTCTCTATGATGCCTGCCCTGCCTCCGCCGATGGCTGATGCATAGGCAAGGGCGATTTTTTTGGTGTCTCCTGACGGGTCTTGATGCACTGCTATCAGGCAGGGCACGCCACTGCCTTTAAGGTATTCAGAGCGCACGAGATGCCCTGGTCCTTTAGGCGCTACCATGAAAACGCTCACATCCTTAGGCGGCACTATCTGCCCGAAGTGGATGTTAAAACCGTGAGCGAATGCAATATAAGCGTTTTTCTTCAGATTGGGTGCTATCTCTTGATTGTAGATGTCAGCCATATATTCGTCAGGAAGAAGCATCATGATGACGTCGGCTTTCTTTGCGGCTTCTGCCGGAGTCATGACGGTGAATCCTGCTTTTTTCGCCTTGTCCCAGCTGTTGCCTTTTCTCAGTCCGACTATCACGTCCATGCCGCTTTCTTTAAGGTTATTTGCATGGGCATGTCCCTGGCTCCCATAGCCCATTACTGCTATCTTTTTCTTTTTAAGTATTGAAAGCTTTGCGTCTTTGTCGTAATAGACTTTTATCATTTCAGAAACCTCCTAATAATTAAGGATAGAGCTATTATATTATAAAAAACGTGATTTTTCACTAAATGCTTCTTTTTATTATCAAACCGGCAAAGTTGTGTTAAAATCATAGGCACTATGAAGAAATACAGACCGTTGTCTCTTACGAGGATAAAGACCTATCCGCTTTCCAACAGAAAGAGCAAAGTAAAAAAAGACTCTCTGGCGGCGATTTATAAGAAAGGAGATTCTCTTAAGAATTTTGTAAAGGGTTTGCCTGATATACTGGCTGCCAGGGACTTTAAGGCTATTGTCAAGGCGGTAGCTACGGCGAGGGCGAACAAAAGACCTGTTGTGCTTGGTATGGGTGCTCATCCGATAAAAGTAGGGCTTTCCCCTGTCATCATAGACCTTATGGAAAAAGGGATTATAACTGCAGTGGCTACAAACGGTGCTTCCATCATACATGACTTTGAGCTTTCTTTTGTAGGCAGGACGTCTGAAGACGTTGCAGAGCAGCTCTGCAGCGGCAAGTTCGGCATGGCAAAAGAGACAGGAAACTATCTTAATGCTGCAATAAAAAAAGGCGTAAGAAAGGGGCTTGGCATCGGGCAGAGCATTGGTGAGTTCATACACAACAGCAATTTCAAATACAAGGATTTAAGCATTTTTGCAGCAGGCTACAGGCTTGGTCTTCCCATGAGCGTGCATATCGCCCTTGGTGCGGATATAATACACATGCATCCTCAGGCAGACGGCTCGGCTATAGGCGAAGGCAGTATAAGAGACTTCAGGCTTTTTGCCTCAGTGGTCTCTGACCTTGAAGGCGGGGTGTATATCAATCTGGGGTCTGCTGTCATAATGCCTGAGGTGTTTTTAAAGGCACTTACAGTTGCACGAAACCTTGGAAACAAGGTCGAGGACATCACCACTGTAAACATGGACTTTATACAGCATTACAGGGCTAAAGAGAATGTTCTCAGGAGACCGACGTTGATGAAGGGCGCTTCATATGCAATCACAGGGCATCATGAAATAATGTTTCCGCTTCTGGCAGCAACTGTAATAGAGGAGATGGAGACCGATGGACGTCATAATAGATGAGGAACTCTGCATCGGCTGCGGGACATGCGAGGAGATATGTCCTGCAGTGTTTCATCTGAATGAAGACGAGGGGAAAGCAGAGGTAATAGACCCTGAAGCCTGCGAGTTCGTAGGTTGCTGTGAGGCTGCAGAGGAAAACTGTCCTGTCGAGGCGATATCGCTTAAAGAATGAAAAAAAGGGGAGGGAAGATGGACATAGGGGAGATTCTCACTGAAGGCGGCAGTGTCTTGAGAAAAAACCAGATTCTAATGCTGCCTACAATAATTTCAATATTTGTTGCCTTTTCTCTTTTTCTTTTGGTTATACAGACGGCTGGCATGGAGGCAGGAGCTGGTTTTATGAAGGCTGCAGGTATTGTAATCAATCTTTTTGCTCACGGTGTGACTCTGGCGATGGCTAAAGAGGCACTACAGACAGGCACTACCTCATTAGGCACAGGAGTGCATACTGCAGTCAGGTATTTCGCGTCCTTTCTGATAGCCTCCATTATCATGGGGATTATTATAAGCATAGGCACGATGCTTTTTGTTATTCCCGGATTCATAGCGGCTTTCTTTTTGCTGTTCACCTTTTCTTCGATTGTGGTTGACGATATAGGTCCTGTAAAGGCTATAGCAAGGAGCTTCAGTGTCGTTAGGTTGAACCTGAAGAGTTCCCTGTTGTTATTCGTCATTGTAGTGGCAACAGGTTTTCTGTTCTGGGTAGTAAATATGTTTGTTAGTATTATTCCTGTGCTCGGGCAGCTTATTGGGATTGTCCTTGCTGGAGTATTCGGCGCATATATTTCCCTAGTGATTGTAAGGGCATACATGACCCTTACTGAAAAACAAGCCCGAACTCTGAGAATATAAAAAGTCTTATATCAATTTGTGGTCTTTTAGTATCTTTTTCAGTTTCTTTCTGTTTGCATCGGACATTTCACAGAGTGGCAGTCGGAATTCTTCTCTAATTTTTCCCATGAGTGCGAGTGCTGTTTTTACGGGTATCGGGTTGGTCTCGATGAACATGGCGTAATTCAAGGGCTCGAGTTTGTAATGAATCTCTCTTGCTTTTTGTATATCGCCTGCCTTCCATGCTTCCCACATGGCGGCTGACTCCCGCGGAGCTATGTTTGCAGTGACTGATATTGTTCCTCTGCCTCCAAGGGCATACATCGGGAATGTAGTGAAGTCGTCTCCTGAAAGCACTGTAATTCTGTCACCGCAAAGCCGTATAAGTTCACTTGTCTGTTTCATATCGCCTGTGGCTTCTTTTATGCCTACGATGTTTTTAATCTCTGCAAGTCTTGCCACTGTAGACGGCAGGATGTTTACGCCTGTTCTGCCCGGAACGTTATAGAGTATAAGAGGCATGTCTTTTACGGCTTCTGCGATTTTTTTATAGTGCTGATACAGTCCTTCCTGTGTGGGTTTGTTGTAGTAGGGTGCCACAAGCAGTGCGGCGTCCGCACCGAGCTGTTTTGCCTTCTTTGTAATCATTATGGCTTCGTCTGTGGAGTTTGCGCCTGTGCCTGCAATGACCGGAATACGCCCGTTCACCACATCGACGGTTATCTCAATAACCCTGTAGTGTTCTTCGTAATCCAGTGTTGCGGACTCACCAGTAGTGCCGCAGGGGACAATTGCGTGCGTGCCTTCTTTTATATGCCATTCTATGAGTTTTGAGAGCGCTTTTTCATCCACTTTGCCTTTCTTAAATGGTGTGACTATCGGAACCATCGAACCCTCAAACATACCGTCCTCCTGAATTAAATTTTTATTTCTCCCTCAAAGACCTCTTCTGCAGGTCCTGTCATATATACATGATTATCGTTTGCCCATTCAATATAAAGGTCTCCGCCTTCAAGATGCACTGTGATTTTTCTGTTTGTAAGATTCTTTATCATACAGGCTACTGCTGAGGCAGAGGCTCCTGTGCCGCATGCCAGTGTTTCTCCAGAGCCTCTTTCCCATACCCGCATCCTTATCTCCTGAGGGTTTATAACCTCTATAAATTCCACGTTTGTTCTTCTTGGAAACATCGAATGGGTTTCAATCTTTGCCCCGTAGTAACTTACAGGGAAGTCCCTGACATTGTCAACAAAAATCACTGCATGAGGATTGCCCATCGAGACACATGTTATGTGGAATGTTCTGTCTTCTATTTCAAGCGGATAATCAGTGACTGTTCCGTCCAGATTTACCGGAATCTTTCTGCCTTCAAGCACAGGCTCCCCCATGTCCACTTTAACCATATCACCTGCTCTTTCGGGTTTTATTATACCTGCAAGGGTTTCTATATTGAGAATATTTTTTGTTGAGAGCCCCCTGTCCCATATATACTTTGCCAGGCATCTTATACCGTTTCCGCACATCTCGACTTCAGAGCCGTCTGCATTGAATATCTGCATCCTGAAGTCAGCGGTGGTGGATTCAGAAAGCAGGAGCATCTGGTCTGCTCCGACTCCGAAGCGTCTTCTGCAAAGCCTTCTTGAGAGTTCTTCAGGGTTGTCAACAGTTGAATTCCTTGTGTCTATCAGGATGAAGTCGTTTCCGAGTGCATGCATTTTTGTAAACCGCATAATCATTTTGAGGGGATGGTTTCTCCTCTGATGAGGTCTTCGTAGGTTTCTCGCTTGCGGATGAGAAAGTGTCTCTTACCTTTAACCATTACCTCTGCGGCTTTGGGTCTGCTGTTGTAATTGGAGCTCATGGAAAACCCGTAGGCTCCTGCACTCATCACGGCAAGGTAGTCGCCAGGGGAGACCTGCTGAAGCAGTCTATCCTTTGCAAGGAAGTCTCCGGACTCGCATATAGGACCCACAACATCCGAGACGACTTTTTTCTTTCTTCTTTTCACTACAGGAAGTATTTCATGGTATGCATTATAAAGGGACGGTCTCATAAGGTCGTTCATACCCGCATCCACTATCACGAACTCTTTTTCAGGACCTTTTTTCAGATAGAGTGTTTTGGTCAGGAGTATGCCTGCATTTCCTGCAATGGAGCGACCCGGCTCAAGTATAAGGGTTAATTCTCTGCCTTTGACAAGAGGGATGAGGTTTTTAGCCAGCTCTTTCGGGTAGGGAGTGGCTTCATCCCTGTATGGAATTCCAAGTCCTCCTCCTATGTCGAGGTATCTGATGTCCACACCCTGTTTATTCACCTCATCCACGAGCATGAGGATTCTTTTTAATGCGTCCACAAAAGGTGCGACCTTTGTAATCTGCGAGCCGATGTGTTTGTGAATTCCGATTACCTTTATGTTTTTCAGGCTGTTTGCAAGTTTGTAGAATTCAAGGGCGTTTTCTATGGGTATACCGAATTTGTGTTTTTTAAGTCCTGTGGCTATGTAGGAGTGGGTCTGAGGGTCTATATCCGGATTGACCCTGAGTGCGATAGGAGCTTTTGTTTTCATTTTCCCTGCGACCCTGTTTATTTCCATGAGTTCGTTTTCGGATTCGACATTGAACATGAGTATTTTTGATTTAAGCGCGTATCTGATTTCGTTTTCTGTTTTTCCGACTCCGGCATAGACTATTTTTGATGGGGGGATGCCTGCGGTCAGTGCTCTGTAGAGTTCGCCTCCTGAGACGATGTCTGCACCTGCGCCGTGTTCAGCGAGAACCCTGAGTATTGCCAGATTGGAGTTCGCCTTAAGGGCAAAACATATGATATGGGGAAATGTTCTGAATGCTTTTTTATAAGCCTCGATGTGTCTTACGAGTGTGTTGTAACTGTAAACATAAAGGGGCGTGCCGTATTTTTCGGCAAGGAGTTTTAAGGGGACATCCTCAGCATACAGTTCATTTTTTCTGTATTTAAACAGATGCATAAGAGATTTAATTTTACATTGTGGGAAATACAAAGTCAAAAACCCCTGTTACTTTTTTTGCTTGCCTAAGAACCAAAGGAAGAGGTGTCCCAAAATCCCCTGTTACTTTTTTGCTTGCCCAAAAAAGTAACCAAAAAAGGGCACCCAAGGAAAGTTTTCGGGCGTTCCGCTCGGTCGGTCTCCGCTGAATTAGTTCCAACTCGGTCGAAACGACCTCAAACACGAATTAATTCTTAACGCTTCGACCTCCCTCGCTTCACTAAAACTTTCCAATGGGGGATAAATCTTATCTTTATCAGAAAAATTGATATGGGGCTCTGCCCCAAGCCCTTTACTACTTTTTGCTCGTTTTTGCTCGCCCAAAAAGTAGCGCAAAAAGGGCGCCCCATGAAAATTTCCGGGCGGCTTACTCGGTCTGCCTCCGGTAAAATTTTTTAAACTCAACCCTTCGGGTTTCAGACACAAAAAATTTTTTAACCCTCCGGCAGA